>Ga0185299_10000134_pt1 | contig 232189 bp, 236 predicted proteins | sample PaiPotPPA55metaG_FD_128002 | JGI IMG/M metagenome (GOLD analysis project Ga0185299, IMG submission 128002) | Iron sulfur acid spring bacterial and archeal communities from Banff, Canada, to study Microbial Dark Matter (Phase II) - Paint Pots PPA... ...
GCCCAACCCGCCTGTCGGTGCTGTGCTCGTTCGAGATGGCGCGATCATTGGTGCAGGGTATCATCACCGCGCAGGTGCGGCGCACGCCGAGACCGAGGCGCTGCATTCAGCAGGTGACGCGCGCGGTGCGACGCTCTACGTCTCGCTCGAGCCGTGCAATCATGCCGGCAAGACACCCCCTTGCACGCAGGCGCTCATCGCCGCCGGCGTTGCTCGAGTCGTCATCGGCGCAGCGGATCCAAATCCGAGAACCGGCGGCGCGGGGATCGCAGCCTTGAGCGCGGCGGGTCTTACCGTGGAACTTGCCGATACGCCGGAAGCTCATCAACTGATCGAGCCGTTCGCAGCCGCGATGCGCGTCCCGGCGCGCCCGTACGTGGCCGTGAAGATCGCCTCTTCCGAGGACGGCTTCGTCGCATCGCACTCCGGTGAGTCGCGGTGGCTGACCGGCGACGAGGCGCGAACCTTCGTGCGCGAATTACGCATCGCGCACGATGCGGTACTGGTGGGAGCGGGTACGATTCGCGTGGACGATCCGCTCCTGACGGTGCGCCCCGCGCACGATCGCCTTCGTCCCTACCAGCGCGTCGTTGCCTGCGAAACGGAGGCTGTAGCGGCAACCGCGCGCATCTTCGCGCCGCAGCCGAACTACCGGCGCACGATCGTCTTGGCGCCCGCTGCACGGCGTAAATCCTTTCGATCGTTGGAAAAGGTTGCCGATGTCCTATACGTCGGCGCGGAGCACGACATGCAGCTCGATCTCGAGCAGGCGTTGCGATGCTTGTGCGAGCGCGGAATTCAGAGTGTTTTGTGCGAAGGCGGGCCGACGCTTGCCGGCCGGATGCTCGAGAGCCGTTGTGCGGATCGCGTCTATTGGTTGAGCGCGCCAATCAAACTCGCGGCCCTGACTGCGGTACCGGCGCTCGTTGTGCGCGCGAACGGCGCCCTGCCAAGCATCGACTTCGATCGCGTCGAACGCCTTGGCAAAGACATGGTGGCAACGGGAGAAGTGAGCGGTGTTTAGCGGCCTGATCGCGCATCGCGGGGTCGTCGAGCGGTGCGAACGGCCGGCTTCGGGCGGGCTGAGCTTGAGCGTGGCGTGCGATGAGGAAATCGTGCGCGAGCTGGCCCCCAAGGATTCCGTGTGCGTCAACGGCGTCTGCTTAACTGCGACTGCGCTTGAAGGTCGCATCGTGCGCTTTGATGTCGTGCCGGAAACGCTCTCGTGCTCCACTCTTGGAACGTTGGAACGCGGCGCGCAGGTCAATATCGAACTCGCGCTGCGCCTAGGCGATCGGATCGGCGGCCATTTCGTGTACGGTCATGCTGACGCTGCCGCTTGCGTGCTGGCACGAATCCCTGAAGGGCAAGGCGCGCGACTGGTGATTGATTGTCCGGCTACTCTTGCCCGTTACATTTGCGAAAAGGCCTTCATCAGCGTTGACGGCGTGAGCCTTACGGTCGCGGCCGTTTCGCCGGGTCGCTTTGAAGTTGCCGTCATTCCGGAAACTTTGCTGCGCACGACCCTAGGTGAACGCGCGGTGGGCGATTTGGTCAACCTGGAAGTCGATCCGTTGGCGCGCTACGCGGTTGCCGCCGTTGACGGTCGCTTGACCGAAGGGATGATTGCCGAGCTCGAATGGGCCTATGAAATCTGAACCCGGCTCTGCTCGAACCGGCATCTTTGAAGTGCGTGATCGCGTGCGTTGGAGCGACGTGGACATCGCCGGCATCATCTATTTTGGTGCCTACGTTCGGTTTATCGAGCTTGCCGAGACGGAGCTCTTCCGTTCGTTGGGCTTCCCATACGCCCGGATGTTCGAGCAGCTCGACATTTGGCTGCCACGCGTGCACCTCGACTTCGATTTTCACCGCCCGGCGCGCATGGACGACGAACTGATCGTGCGCACGCGAGTCGAACGCATCGGCGTCAAGTCGATCACGTTGAAGATTGCGGTTCATGACGCCGCCACCGATGCGCTCGATGCCACAGCCACGCTCGTCGTCGTCACGGTCGATCGCAAGAATATGCAGAGCCGCCCGGTTCCCGACGACCTCCGCCGAGCGCTCGAGAGTTTTCAGCAAGCGGTTAAATGATGTCGTTCGCCGGCTGCGTCTGCAAAACGTTTGGTCCGCCGACGACGAGAAGCGCGGGATCGGCCGTCCAGAAGTAGGTGGCGGATCATGAGGGAAGATCCCAAATTACCGGAGGCGCCCCCTGGTCATGTGGGATATCGGCTTGACATCTGTTAAGTCGACCCCTACGCTTGCCGTGTGCGGGCAACGTTTGCCGATGACCTAAAACTCGCCATGGAAGCGGCCGGGTTGAGCGCCGCCGAGCTCGCCGAGCGCTCAGGTTTAACGGAGGCCGCCATCTCGTACCTGCGTTCCGGCCAGCGGGAGCCTTCGTTCCGGTCCCTCCAGCGCCTCAACAGTGTTCTTCCGGGCCTCGGCCAGCCACGCGGAGCCTCACCCTTCGACACGATCGAGGCGGCGATCAAGGACATCCGAGCCGGCCAAATGGTCGTCGTCCTCGACGACGAGGACCGCGAAAACGAGGGCGACCTGGTCATGGCGGCCCAAATGGTCACGCCCGAATCGATCAATTTCATGCGCAAGGAGGCGGGCGGCCTCATTTGCGTCCCGATGATCGGACGGCGGCTTGAAGATTTGCAACTCCCCCAAATGGTATCCGACAATACTGCGGTTCACGAAACGGCGTTCACGATTTCAGTGGAAGCCCGGGGACGCACGACGACGGGGATCTCGGCGCACGACCGGGCCGCCACGATTCAAGCCCTGCTCGATCCGAATGCTAGGCCGAGCGACTTCCTGCGGCCGGGACACACGTTTCCGCTGCGCGCCCGGGATGGCGGTGTGCTCGTGCGCGCCGGTCAAACCGAAGCCGCCGTCGACTTGGCACGTTTGGCGGGCCTGTATCCGGCGGGCGTTATCTGCGAGATCATGGCGGAAGATGGCACCATGGCCCGGCTCGATAAGCTGCGCCTCTTTGCTGACAAGCACTCGCTTAAGCTCATTACCGTGAAGGACCTGATCGCCTACCGGATGCGAACCGAGAAGCTCGTGCAACGCATCGCGGACTTCGAACTCCCGACAAAGTTCGGCGCATTCCACGGCGCGGCGTATGAAAGCGCGATCGACGGCCTGACCCATGTAGCGATGGTGATCGGCGAGATCGGCGACGGGAAAAACATCCTCGTGCGGGTTCACTCGGAATGCCTCACCGGCGATGCGCTGCATTCGATCCGCTGTGATTGCGCAGCCCAGCGCGATGGCGCGCTTACGATCATTGCTAATGAAGGCCGCGGTGTATTTCTCTATTTGCACCAGGAAGGGCGCGGCATCGGGCTTGCCAACAAATTGCGCGCGTACGAATTGCAGGACCGTGGCGTCGATACGGTTGAAGCGAACCTTGCGCTCGGACTGCCCGTCGACAAGCGCGACTACGGAATCGGATCGCAGATTCTCTTCGACCTTGGCGTACGCGAAATGCGGATCATCACGAACAATCCAAAAAAGATCTTTGGCCTGGAAGGCTACGGCTTGCGGATCGTCGATCGTGTGCCGATTCAAACGCAGCCGACAGCGTTCAATTCTCAGTACATCGAAACCAAGCGCGCCAAGCTCGGACATATGTTTTCAGAAACCGGCACCGGGTGACCAAGACCTCCGATCTGTCGGCGGTTGATTTGCAAGGCAAGCGAGTTGCCGTCGTCTGCGCGCGGTTTTATCCCGAACTCGCCGATTGGCTCTTGGTAGGAGCGCGCCGCGCCCTTGCCGATTGCAACGTTGCCGAGGACGACCTCGTCATCGTCGATGTACCGGGATGCTTCGAGCTTCCGCTAGCTGCCGCGCGCCTGATCGAAAGCTCCGGCTGCGATGCGGTTGTCGCCCTGGGGGCGGTAGTGCGCGGGCAAACACCGCACTTCGACTACGTGGCCGCAGAGTGTGCGCGCGGCATCATGTCGGTGCAACTGAAAACTTGCTGCCCGATCGGGTTCGGCGTGCTGACCACCGATACGTATGCCCAAGCGCAGGAACGCGCGGATCCTGCCCGCGGCAACAAAGGGTATGCGGCTGCGATGGCCGCGGCAAGTCTGCTCAAGATCCCCGCATGAAGGCGGCGGTTCGCTGGGCCGGTGACGCGATCGAATATATCGATCAGCGCCGTCTGCCCCATGAAACGCACCTCGAGTGCGCGCGGACCGTGAACGAACTCGAAGCCGCGATCAGGACGCTCGCGATCCGGGGCGCTCCTGCCCTGGGGGTCTTTGGCGCATATAGCGTCGCCCTCTTACGACAGACGATTGGAGATGACGCGGCCTTCAGCGCTGCCGTGCACCGCGTTCGCACTGCGCGCCCGACGGCCGTGAATCTTGGCTGGGCGATCGACCGTGTCTTGGCTGCGGACGATATGCTCGCGGAAGCTCATGCGATTCACGAAGAGCAACGCCTCACCGACCGGCTGATCGCGCAAGCCGCTTTACCGCTGTTTTCGAAAACCACCCGAGTGCTGACGCACTGCAACACTGGACCAATTGCTACCGCTGGGAGCGGCACGGCGCTCGGCGCGATCATTGGCGCCGCGCGAGCCGGTAAGCGCCTCCACGTCTATGTGAGCGAAACACGGCCGCTGCTGCAGGGCGCCCGACTGACGACCTACGAGTTGGAGCAAGCGGGAATCGATGCCACGCTGATCGTCGATGCAGCCGCCGCGGTCACCATTCAGCAAAAGGATGTTGATCTCGTCATCGTGGGCGCCGATCGAATCGCGCGCAATGGCGATACGGCCAACAAGGTCGGGACCTATGGACTTGCAATCGCCGCCGCGCACCATGGCATACCATTTTACGTTGCTGCTCCGCGCTCGTCGTTCGATCTCTGCTTGGAAAGCGGCGCACAGATTCCGATCGAAGAGCGCGATGGCGACGAAGTGCGAGCCTTCGGCGGCGTGGCGACCGCGGCCGCCGGCACGCGGGCTTACAATCCGGCTTTCGACGTCACGCCAGGACGCCTCGTGACCGCGTTCGTCACCGAATACGGCGTCCTGCAGCCGCCTTATGCGGAGACGGTTCCCGAACTCGCCTATCGCCCGAACGTCGAAGTGTTCGCGTGAAGTTCTACGAGTTCGTCGACAAGGCACCGGCGCTTGGAAGGCTCGTCATCATCGAGGGCACGGAGCGCACGCTAGCCGATCGAGCCTTGGAACTCGTTATCGATCGTGCCTTGCCCCAAGAAACGCGCGCTCTGAACCTCGAACGCTTCTACGCACCGGAAATCGAAGAGCCCGCTCGCATTGCAGATGCCATCAACGCGATGCCGTTTTTGGCGGAGCGGCGGGTCGTCGTCGTCAACGATACGCAAACACTTAAGGCGGCGGTGCGCAGAGACCTGTGGGCGATCGCGCAGGCTGCGCCCGAAGGCAATACGCTGGTTTTGTGCGATCTGCTCTCGCCTCGCGCGAAACGTCCCGAGCCGTTCGGCGCATTGGCCGGTCGAACCGCGTTGCGGATCGATACCACAGCCAACGAAGCGGCGCGCGAGCGGTACATCGAGGAGCTTTTGACGCAGCTCGGTGCAACCGCCGATAATCGCGTCATTAGCGCCCTTGCGTCGAGTACAGCTGAGCTGGCTGCCGTGCGTAGCGATCTAGAAAAGCTCGCGCTGACGCATAAAAAGATTGCGTATAAGGATCTGGAGGCCGAAAGCCTGGCGGTAGAAGATCCAAAGGCCTTCAGATACGCTAGCGCGCTTGTGGAGGGCAAGCCCGCCGTGGCAATGGACATCGCCGCGGAGCTCTTCAGCCAAGACCCTCGCGGCGCAGCCGTGCCATTGATTAGCGCTCTTGCTACCGAGCTTGGAATGCTCTGGGAACTGGCACGCCCTGGCGGCATGCTGCCGGCGCGCGTCAAATGGCGTGAGCGGGTCTTGCGCCCGGTCGCCGCGCGCGTGGGCGCACGCCGCGCGCGAAACGCTTACGAACGCGCGATACGCAGTTTCGAGGCGCTCGTAACCGGAAAAATCGACGAGCCGCGGCTGCTCGTCGAAATGCTGACTGCCGAGCTCTCGACCCTCGCGCGACAGGGCTAGAGGGTGGCAAGTCGGAAGAGCGGCTTTGACCCGATGGACCTTAGGATGTATGCCTCTCCCTTCTCGTGGAGATATGGAAGGCCGCAGCTTCGTGCGCTGTTTTCCGAGCACGAACGGCGCCGGCTGTGGCGTGCTTTATGGGTCGCGCTTGCCGAGGCCCAATCGAAGGCCGGGCTGATTTCGCCCGAAGAGCTGGCCGATTTGCGCGCGCATAAAGACGAGGTCGATATCGAAGCGGCGCTTGAAATCGAAAAAGAGATTCATCACGATCTGATGGCCGAGATCCGCGTCTTTGCCGGCCAGGCTTCCATCGGCGGCGGCAAGCTGCACTTGGGAGCGACCTCGATGGACATCGAGGACAATATCGAGATCTACCGGTTGCGGCGGGCGCTGTCGCTTATCGGAGAAGCGCTGCACGAACTGTTGGGGTCGTTCGCGACGCGAATTCGAGAGTTTGCGGGCGACGTGTGCATCGGTTTCACGCACCTGCAGCCAGCCGAGCCGACCACCCTTGGGCACCGCCTGGCAAACTATGCGCAAGACCTGTTGATCGACGATGCGACGCTGCGTTTTGTTTTTGAAAATTTGACGGCCAAAGGAATGCGCGGAGCCGTGGGCACATCGGCGCCCTACGAGCAGCTGCTGCAGCGTCCCGGTGCTTCCGCCGAGCAAGAAAAAGCCATTTTGGAGCGGCTCGGTTTGGTAGCCCGTGACGTCAGCACGCAAACCTATCCCCGTAAACTCGATTACCTGCTGCTGACGGCGCTTGCGGGTGTCGGCGCTTCGCTTTCGAAATTTGCGGGGGACGTGCGCGTCCTCAGTTCGCCCGAGTTCGGTGAAGTGCTCGAGCCCTTTGGGAAATCGCAAGTGGGCAGCTCCGCGATGCCCTTCAAACGTAATCCGATCCTATCCGAGCGCATCTGCTCGTTAGCGCGTTTGCTGCCGGCCTACGCCGATGTCGCTTGGCAGAACGCAGCGACGAACTACCTTGAGCGAACCCTCGACGATAGCGCGAATCGCCGCACAACCTTACCCGAAGCTTTTTTGTGCACGGATGAACTGATCTCGCTGGCGCGCCGGGTGATTGAGGGTTTAGTGGTCAATCCGCGCCGGATGGCCGAAAACGTGCGTACTTACGGGCCCTTCGCGGGGACGGAGGCGGTGATGATGGAAGCGGTGCGCTCTGGTGGAGACCGACAGTCATTGCACGAGACGATGCGCACGGCCGCGATGACGTCGTGGGGTGCGCTTTCCCGCGGCGAAGACAACCCGCTAGCGCGGCTGTTGAGCGAGGATCAGGCGCTTACCGCACGGCTGGACCCGGCCGAGATTCGGCGTCTGCTCGATCCCACCAAACACCTGGGCATGGCCGAGCAGCGCGCATTGCAGGTCGTCGAGCGCATCCAGGAGCTTGCGCCTTTTCCGGTGCAGCGCGAGGTGCCGGCGTGAATAAGGGCATCGAGATCGCGCGCGGCAAGACGAAAGTCCTGTACGAAAAAGCCGGCCAACCAGATGTCCTCGTCGTGGCGCAAATGGATGCGATCTCCGCCGGCGACGGCGCACGACGCAGCGAGATCCCCGGCAAAGGACGTCTGGCTGCACAGACGACCGCGCGCGTCTTCCGTTTGCTCAATCTGTGCGGATTGCCGACGCACTATCTCAGCGGCGGTGAAGACGACGACGACAACCAGATGCTGGTGCGCCGCTGCAATATGATTCCGCTGGAGGTCGTCGTGCGCGGGGTGGCGGCCGGCTCGCTTGTCAAACGTAATCCGGCCTTGCAAAAAGGAGCTTTGATCGTCCCGCGGATGGTCGAGTTTTTCTTCAAGGATGATGCAAATCATGACCCGTTGATCGAAGTCGATGCGATCGTGAGCCGCGGCATCGCCTCGCCGGTCGAGGTCGGCGCGATGAGCGAGATCGCTCGACTAACCTTCGACATCCTGGCTCACGCATGGCGCAAGCGCGACACGCTCCTGGTCGATCTAAAGATCGAGTTTGGGCGGCTGACCGGTGCCGAGAACAAAGGAGCGCTGGTCATTGGGGATGTCATCGACAACGATTCTTGGCGCATTTGGCCGCAAGGCCGCGAAGACTTGATGCTGGACAAACAGCTTTATCGCAACCTCGAGGCGGTGAACCCCGAAGATCTCCAACGAGTGAAGGCGGCCTATGAAACCGTCGCCGATCAGGTCGGCACGTTTCCGCAGATGCGCCCCGGCATGATTGCGGTCATCAACGAGGGCGCGGAATACGACGAAACCGCCAAACGAGTCGTGCAGGCGCTGCAGGGGTTCGGGTTGCCCACCGTGCGCCGCGTTGCTTCGGCGTTGCGGACGCCGGCCTACGTGTTGCAACTCGCACAGCAGCTCGATACGACCTTCCCCCGCTTGCTCTACATCGCCGTCGCAGGCCCTGACGGAGCATTGCGCGGCGTGCTCGAAAACGCGAGCGCGAGCCCGGTATTCGATGCATTCGATGCGCCGGAAAGCATCGCGATGCGTTGCGCGAAGGCATTTGCGATCGATGACACCGTACTTTTTGGACGAACGCTGCTGACGCAGACGAACGCTCGCACGGCGATTTTACAAGCCGACGCGAGTCTAAACGCCCCGCCCGCCGCCTCGCTTGCCTGACTTCGTCGTCCTCGGCAAAGGCGACGAAGAACTTCGAGCCGCCGCGCTTGCGGCCGGTTTGGCATTACGCGTCGATGAGCTGAGGCGGATTGCGGCTCATCTCGGCCGCAACCCATCGGTCGTAGAAGCCTATGCCTTCGATGCGCAGTGGAGTGAGCATTGCAGTTATAAGAGCAGCCGGCACCACCTCAAGACGCTCCCGACCAGCGGTCCAAACGTGATCCTGGGGCCTTCGGAGGACGCCGGCATCTTGCATCTCGGCGAACACGAGAGCGAACGTTATGGAATCGTCCTCGCGCACGAATCGCACAATCATCCATCGCAGGTCGTGCCGTTTGAAGGAGCGGCAACCGGCGTCGGCGGCATCGTCCGCGACGTGTTGTGTATGGGCGCGCGGGTCGTAGCAATCGCCGATGCACTGCGCTTCGGGCTGGTCGAAGATTCCGACTCGCATCAACGCTACGTCGCGACCAGAGTCGTCGACGGCATCGCGGCTTATGGCAACGCAATCGGCGTTCCCAACATCGCTGGCGATGTCTATTTTGACGGCGGCTTCAACGACAATTGCCTGGTCAACGTGATCGCGCTTGGCATCGTGAAAGAGGACGAGATCATCCATTCCAAAGCGCCGCCAAATTCCACGGGTTGGGATATCGTGCTCGTCGGCAAAGCGACCGATGCCAGTGGGTTCGGCGGCGCGGCGTTCTCGTCGCTTGCCTTGGACGAAGCCGATACCGAGGCGAACAAAGGCGCGGTCCAAGTGCCCGATCCGTTCTTGAAAAGCGTGATCATGCGCGCGTCGTATCGCGTTTTCGACTACCTGCGAGAGCACAAGATCACGGCCGGCTTTAAGGACCTGGGAGCAGGCGGCATCATGGGCTGCACCGCCGAGTTGTGCGGCGCCGGCGGCCTCGGGGCGATCATCGACCTTGATGACGTCTCGACGGCACAGGAGAACCTTCCGCCGGCGGTCATCGCGATCGGCGAAACGCAGGAGCGGCTGGCCTGGGTCTTGCCGCCGGATGCGACGCTCGACGTGTTGCGTATCTATAATGAAGAGTTCTCGCTCCCGCAGATCGCGCGCGGGGCACGGGCCGCGGTGATCGGCGTGGTCCAAAAGGAGAAGCGCTACGTGCTGCGGACCGGCAGTGACATCGTCATGGACGTCGATATCGAGTTCTTGACGGGCCAGATCAAAGACGATCTGCCGTATGATCTTGTCACGCTGAGCGCAGTCGAAGCGCAGCGATTACGGTTGCCCTTCGACAAGCTCAGGGTGACAAGGGATGAGCCCAGCGTGACAAGTGCTCAAAACACTTCAACATGTGATGATCCGCTCAGCGTCCTAAGCAACCTCAACGTGTGCTCACGCGAGCCGCTCTATCAGCAATATGATTCAGTCGTTCGCGGCGCTACCGTGCTTGCGCGCAATGCCGACGCAGGCGTCATGACGGTGCCTGGCACCGCGTTGGGTTTTGCGCTGGCCGTTGCCGGCAATCCGCAAGCAGGCAAGTTTGACGCGCGCCGGGCGGCTGAGCGTGCGGTCGTGGAAGCGGTGTGCAAGGTTGCCGCCGTCGGAGCGAAGCCGCTTGGGCTCACCGATTGCCTGAACTTTGGGAACCCGCGCAAGCGCGACCAGTATTCGCAATTCGTCGGCGCGATCGAGGGGCTTCGCCGAGCTGCCTTGCGATTCGGGTTGCCATTCGTCTCGGGAAATGTCAGCCTTTACAATGAATCGGCTGCAGGTCAAGCGATCCCCGCTTCGGCAATCGTTGCGTGCGTCGGCGCCTTTGCGGACGTATCGAAAGTGATCACGCCGGCATTCAAGCGCGTCGATTCCAAACTCTACCTCGGGGATGGCGACGATCCGGCGGTTCTGAATGCGCTCCTTGAGGCGATGCGAGGCGGCGCGGTCCGAGCTTGCAGCGTCGCGTCGGAAGGCGGCACGATCGCGGCGCTGGCAAAGATGTCCTGGAGCGCCGATCGATCGGGCCGAACGATCGCGGCACACATGACGCATCGCGCCACATCGATCGCTTTCATCGTTGAAGCGGACGAAGGGTTTGCGCAAACGGGCGCCCCGCATTTTCGTTTGGTTGGTGAAACGACCGCGGATCCAACGATGATCGTTGATGGAAGAGACTATGCGCTCGCGCAAGTCATCGAGACTTGGTCGAAGCCACTGGCGGCGGTGTATGGCTAAAGCGAAGGTTGCCGTGCTCGTTTACCCAGGCACGAACAGCGAAGAGGAGACGCAGCGTATCCTGCGCGATGTCGGCATCGACTCGGAGCTCGTCCATTGGAGCCGGGCCGAGACGCTCGCGCGATATGATGTGTATGTGCTGCCGGGCGGTTTCGCTTATGAAGATCGCATTCGGGCCGGCGCCATCGCCGCGCACGATCGGATGACCGACGCGGTGATCGAAGGTGCGCAGAAGGGCAGGCTCGTGTTCGGCATCTGCAACGGCGCGCAAATTCTTCTGGAAGCGGGCCTCGTTCCGGGCACCGGTCCAGTTCGACGCCCAACGGCGGCTTTTACGCACAACGCACCGCTCGGAAAGTTTGTCTGCCGACGCGTGCACGTCAAGCTGACAATCGAGCCGAGGCGCTGCGCGATCACCGCCTCGCTCGAGCCCGATGCTCTTATTCCGGCGTGGGCCGCACACGGCGAAGGGCGCCTCGCCGCAAGCGACGAGCATCTGCGTGAGATCGAGGCGGGCGCTCACATTGCCTTTGTGTACGCGCACGCGGACGGTGCGGTCGATGAGGCGGCGATCCCCAACGGCTCTGCCTTGGGCGCAGCGGCCCTGACAAATCGGGCCGGCAACGTCCTTGCGATCATGCCGCATCCAGAACGCGATGCCTGGACGTTCAACCATCCGGACTCAACGTTCGGCGAGCGGTCGTTTGGCCACCAATCCAAGGCAATGGCGCCCTCAGGAGGGTCCGTGCTGTTCGAAAGCTTCGCGAAGGCCGTGCGGTCATGAGCGTGCGGTGCGTGTCGATCCGGCTGAAAATCCCCGACAACGAAGCGTTCACTGCACTTGCGACGCTTCAGCGCTTGAACGTGTGCGTGGCGCACCTCGAGCGCTCCGACGTTTGGCTGCTCGAAACGGACGAAAAAGGGGGCGAATTCTTGGATGCGGTGCGCGCCAACGAAATGCTTTTCAATCCGAACACGCACGAGCTGGTCGAGCTCGCGCAGCCTCATCCACGCGCGGGAGAAGTGTGGGTCGAGGAGTTAGGCGAAGATCCCGGCTTGCGGGCTCGGTTGGGCGGTAAGATGATTTCGGGAGTCCGTTCGGCAAAACGCCTCTCGGGCTGGCGGCTCTTCACGCAGACAGGCGTTCCGGCGGAAGATTCGATCCTGAAGTCCGCCGCCGACGTGCTGCTTTGCAACCCCGCCATCGAGAGGGCTTTAACGTAACGATGCTGGCACAAAAAGTCGAACCGCTCTTTGAAGCTAAAGCGCACGAGTTCTACACGATCGCCACATTGGGATCGCACTCCGCGCTGCAGATCCTCAAGGGCGCTCACGACGAAGGCTTTCGCACGCTCGCGATCGCGAATCGGCAGACCGAACGTCTCTACCGCTCGTTCAACTTCGTCGACGAGGTGATCGGCATCCCGCGTTACGAGGATTTCCCCAATCATGTAGGACTGCTAGGGAACCGCAAGGTCATCATCGTACCGCACGGTTCCTTTGTTGCCTACCTTTCGCTCGAAGACCACAAACGGATGACGATTCCGTACTTCGGGAACAAAGCGATCTTGGATTGGGAGGCAAGTCGCGAATTACAGCGGCAATGGCTTTCCGCCGCGGGGCTGAACCTGCCGCGGCAATTTCGCAGCGGCGCCGAGATCGATCGCCCCGTGATCGTCAAGCTCTACGGCGCGCATGGTGGCAAAGGTTACATGTTCCTGCGCGACGCGCACGATTTTGAAGAGCGTGCGGGACTAGTTGCGCGGCGCAACTACATCATTCAGGAATACATCATCGGCGTACCGCTCTATATTCACTATTTTTATTCACCGCTGACCGACCGGCTTGAAATCATGTCGATGGACCGACGTTACGAGACCAACGTCGATTCACTTGGCCGTATCCCCGCAGCGGCTCAGGAAGGGCTCGATTTGCAGCCCTCCTATGTGGTCGTTGGAAATGCGCCGCTGTCGTTGCGAGAGTCGATGTTGGCGGAGGCATACCGCATGGGCGAAGAGCTCGTTCGCGTCAGCAAGGAGATCTGTCCGCCCAAAGGGCTCTTCGGAGCATTTTGCATTGAAACGATCATCACGCCCGACACGCAGTTCTACGTAATGGAGGTTTCTGCCCGGATCGTAGCCGGCACGAACCTGTTCATCGACGGCTCGCCCTACTCGTACCTTAATTACAGCGAACCGATGTCGACCGGGCGCCGCATCGCGCGCGAGCTCAAGAATGCACTTTTGTCGAACTCGCTGAGTTACGTGCTTGATGATTCGAGCGCGCTCTAAGCTCTTTGTTGCGGCCATCCTCTTAGCCGCGTCTCTGCTTCCAACGCGTGCCTCGGCTGCGCTCGTCGCAGACCCGCAGACGCTCTACGATCAGATGAAAACATCCTTCGATCACGGTGCCGCGCATGGGTGGGCGTTTTTCGATCAACTCTACTACCTTTCGGCAGTCGTCAATGCGGGGCGAGCGTATTCGCTGCAACTCCCCGACGACCCAAACTACGCCGAACTCGCGAAGTTGACGGTCAATGTCGGCTCTTCCCTGCATTACAACCCGTTGACCAACCACGACGCCGCGACGTGGTACGTTCGCGAAGCGGCGCTCTACATGCAGTCGCACGGCTTGCCCGAGGAGGCGCAGAGGGCGACGCAGCTGCTGCAGCGGGTGGATTCCGAGAACGATCCGGCGGTAGAAGCCCGTCTAGCCGATGAGGATGCGACCGCCAACCTGCAGGTCTACGGACGCGACGGCGATGCGCTCGTCCAGCAAGTCGAAGCGAATTGGCGGGGATACGTGCTGACGAAGGATCCGGCTTGGCGCAGCTTGGCCTTCGGACGCGCTGCGAAGCGAACGTTCCCAATCGATCAACTGCCCACGACCTTTGGCTCTGATTTTCTTAACGCTGCGCACAACGCCGCGGCGGGTGTCGAAGGCTATACGGCGCAGGACTCGGTGAACGCCAAGAGACTGCTCGCGCACCTCCAGGCCATTGCCCCGCTCCATTTGGTAGGCAGCGTCAACATCATCAGCCACGAGAAATACCTGACGATCACCGCGCCGGCAGACGAGTATTTCGGCCGCACCGGCATGTCGGTGCTCGGAATGCGCAACGAGCTGCACCGCCTCAATGCCTACCTCGATGCCGGCTGGGGTTATCGCGAATCGCCCGCGGGCGTGCTCTTGGCCGACTCCGTAGACGGTCTGCACCGGGTGTACCCGCGCGACCATGAGCTCCCGGCGCTGCTCTTGGCGACCTACAAGGCGCTGCGGCGCATCGATACGCCGGAAGCTCAAGCGAGCGCGGGGCTGATGCGTACGATCCTTACGGTCGAGTACCAAGACACGCAGCAAGCTCGCGAATTGCTGTCTTCGTAAGTGCAAATAGAACGGTATGACGCGCGGCGCCTAACGCTGTGTGCGATCGGCAGCCATTCGGCTTTAGAAGTCGCCTTTGGCGCGCGCGCATGCGGCCTGAAGAATTTGATCGTCACAGCTCGCGGGCGCGAGAAGACGTACACCCAGTACTTTGCGGTGCGTACCGGCCCGGACCGCGGGTGCGTGGACCAGACGCTGGAGTTGGAAAACTTCTCCGACTTGCTCCAGGCCGCGGTGCAAGAACGCCTATTTTCCGAAAACGTGATCTTCGTGCCGAACCGCTCCTTTGAAGTGTATCTACGGGAGCGGTACAGTTACGATCAAATCGAGCGCGGCATGCGCGTTCCGATGTTCGGGAATCGGCGGCTGCTCCGGGCCGAGGAGCGGGATGAGCCCGACAACCAGTATGCGCTGTTGCAGCGGGCCAAGGTTCGCCACCCGCTCCAGTTTGCCGCGCCCGACCAGATCGATCGCCTCGTGATGGTCAAGGCGCCGCACGCGAAGGTGTCCTTCGAACGTGCCTTCTTTCTGTGCTCCTCACCTAGGGAGTATGCGGACGTCTCGCAGGCGTTGATCAGAGAGGGGTTGCTCAATGAAGAGGGGCTGGGTAAAGCGCTGATCGAGGAATATGCGGTCGGCCCATCGGTGAATCTCAATTTCTTCTATTCGCCGATTTTCGACGAGCTCGAGTTGAGCGGAACGGACACTCGGCGCCAAACAAACCTTGATGGGCTGCGCAACGTCCCGCCGGCAGCGCTAGCGGCCGTGGCGCAGATCCCGGCGCGTATGGAAGAAGCGGGACACATCGCGGCGACGCTGACCGAGTCGATGCTCGAGCGAGCATTCGATATGGGCGAACGGTTCTTGGCGGCGGCGCGTGCGGCAAACCCACCGGGCATCATCGGTCCGTTCGCGCTGCAGTGCGTGATCGTCGCCGGCCCACCCAAAGAATTCGTCTGCTACGATGTTTCCTTGCGCATTCCGGGATCGCCCGGAACGCGATTCACGCCCTATTCTGCCTATCGCTGGGGTCGCGATGTCTCGGTTGGAGAGCGGATCGCAATGGAAGTCGTCTTTGCCCGCGATGCGGGCCGCCTGCCGGACATCCTCACCTAGTGTCCAACCAGGGTAAATGATTTCCGCTGCCCGCCCGGTGGGCCGCCCCTCGACGCTGCCGGCAACCGTTTTCATTCTGGATTTCGGCGCGCAGTACAGCCAGTTGATCGCGCGCCGCACGCGCGAAGCCAATGTCTACTGCGAAATCGTTCCGCATGACACACCGTGGGAGGAGCTAGCGCCGCGCTCGCCGGCCGCGATTATCCTTACCGGCGGCCCGGAGAGCGTGCTGGTTCCCGATGCGCCCGCGATGGATTCCAAGATTCTCTTGAGCGGCGTACCGGTGCTCGGCATTTGCTATGGCATGCAACTGATTGCGCGCGATCTCGGTGCATCGCTCGTGCAACTCGAGCGCCGCGAATATGGACCCGCGGAGTTGAAGGTCGACCAGCCGTCTAGTCCACTCTTCCAGGGTGCTCCTGCGGTCTCGCGCGCTTGGATGTCGCACGGCGACTCCGTGCTGGAACTGCCCGCCGGATTTCATCCGTTAGCTTCCACGGCACGCAACAAGATCGCCGCGATGGGCGACGACGCGCGCCGTATTTACGGAGTGCAATTTCACCCCGAGGTCGTGCAAACCGAAGCGGGCAAGCAGATCTTAGTAAATTTCCTGCACAAAATTGCGGCGATCGGCGCCGATTGGAAGATGGAGTCATTTGTCGAGCGAGCGATCGCGGAAATCCGCGCGGAGGTCGGGGACGCCAAAGTCATCTGCGCGCTTTCAGGCGGCGTTGACTCCGCCGTGGCCGCCACGTTGGTTGCGCGCGCGATCGGTGAACAACTGACGTGCATCTTCGTGGACAATGGCTTGCTTCGCAAGAACGAAGCCCGCAGCGTGACCGAGGCATTTCGCGATGTTTTACACCTGAACGTCGTGGCAGTTGACGCCGGCGCGCGTTTTCTGCAACGGCTGGCCGGCGTGATCGATCCGGAGGAAAAACGCATTCGCATCGGCCACGAATTCATCGCGATTTTTGAAGAAGAAGCCGCCAGGATTCCAGACGTGCGCTTTTTGGTGCAGGGAACGCTCTATCCGGATGTGATCGAGTCCAAGACGCCCCAGTCGAAAGCCGGGCACAAGATCAAGTCCCACCACAACGTCGGCGGTCTGCCCGACGCGATGGCGCTGGAATTGATTGAGCCGTTGCGCTCGCTCTTCAAAGATGAGGTGCGTGAAGTTGGGCGCGTGCTCGGATTGCCGGCGCGCATCGTGGAACGGCAGCCGTTTCCAGGGCCTGGCCTCGCCGTTCGGGTCTTGGGCGGCGTATCTGAAGAGCGCCTGACGATCCTGCGGGAGGCCGACGCGATCGTGCGCGATGAAATTGAAAATGCAAACCTCGACCCTAAGCCATGGCAGTACTTTGCGGTGCTCACGCCGCTCCTGAGTGTCGGAGTAATGGGGGATGGTCGCACCTATGCGAACCTGGTCGCGGTTCGCGCGATCACGAGCGAGGACGGGATGACGGCCGATTGGGCGCGTCTGCCGCACGCGCTGCTCGAGCGCATCAGCATGCGGATCGTCAATGAGGTAGCGGGCGTCAATCGGGTAGCGTACGATGTCACCTCGAAACCTCCATCCACAGTCGAATGGGAGTAGCCCGCTAAGCAGCCATGCGAATCGCGGTCATCGGAAGCGGCGCGCGTGAAGACGCGCTGTCTTGGCGCCTTGCCGCCTCCCCATCGTGCAGCGAGATCTTCGCGGCGCCTGGCAATGCCGGCACCGCTGCGCGCGGCACGAATTGGAACATTCCCGCGACCGATGGTAAGGCAATTGCGCAACGCTGCCAAGCCGAGAGGGTCGATCTCGTCGTGCTGGGCCCCGAGACGGCGATTGCCGCGGGAGTTGGCGATCGGCTGCGGGAGGGCGGCCTTGCGACGTTTGGCCCAGATCGCTCCTGCGGCCGGCTGGAATCGAGCAAAGTCTTTGCCAAGCGCTTCATGGAGCGCCATGGTGTTCCAACCGCGCGTGCCACCGTCGTTCACTCGCGCGAGGCCGCGGTCAAAGCGCTGGAAGATTGGCAAGGCGCGTGCGTGATCAAAGCGGACGGCCTGGCGGCCGGCAAAGGCGTCGTCGTCGTGCCGGATGTTGCGACCGCACGCGCCGTTGTGGACGACTGGTACGCGCACAACCGCATCCCGGGCGGCGGCACCTCGGTGTTGCTCGAAGAACTCGTTGAAGGCCGTGAGGTCAGCGTGTTTGCGATCTGCGACGGTCGCGCGATGCTGCCGTTTGCGGCGGCGTGCGACTACAAGCGTGCCGGTGATGGCGACACCGGGCCTAACACCGGCGGTATGGGCGCATATTCTCCACCGGCTGGTTTTCCCGACGACCTCATGGATCGAGTGCGCGAGCAAATTCTGGCGCCGGTGCTGCGTGGACTGCTGGCGGAAGGCGAACGCTATGTCGGTGTCTTGTACTGCGGTCTGATGTGGAGGCGGCAAGGTCCGTGCGTGATCGAGTTCAACGCGCGCTTTGGCGATCCGGAAACGCAGGTGTTGATGCCGCGCGTCTTGGGTGATTTTGCGCTGTTCCTGAAATCCGCTGCAGACGGCGCGCTCGATGCTAGTGCGGCGTCATTTTCACCGCAAGCCTGCGTCGGGGTCGTCTTGGCAACGGCGGATTACCCGAAGAGCAGCACGCCGCTGGACGGCCTGCCGGCTGACATTACCCTAGCCGAGGGCGCGCAGGTTTTTTGGGGGGCCTCGAGGCGACGCGAACGTGTTGTGGACGCCGGGGGTGGCCGGATCATGACGGTGACCGCGCTCGGCGATACGATAGCGGGGGCACGAGAGAGAGCCTATAACGCGGTTAAGGAGCTGACGCCGCGGTTCGATCGAGCCGGCTCGTCGTTGACCTACCGCAGCGACATCGCGAAGCTGAAGTAGACCTAAGCAGCAGGCGCTTGGCCTAGATCAGCGGTTTTGAAGCCGCCGAGCACCGCCGGGGTGTTAGAATGAAGGTGATGGGGACCGAGGGCGGCTCTTAATATGTGCGGCATCGCCGGAGTTTTTGCTCCTGGCCACGATGCCGCGCGCCTTGCGTTCTTTGCACTCTACGCGCTTCAGCACCGCGGTCAGGAATCAGCGGGCATCGCCGTTTCCGACGGAGGGACGATTCGTTCCCACCGCGAGATGGGGCTGCTTTCCGCGATCTTCGACGAGGAAATCCTCTCCGAGCTCAGCGGCTACATTTCGATCGGCCACACGCGCTATTCGACGAGCGGGTCCTCGATGGTCGTCAACGCGCAGCCGCTGCTCGAGAGCAGCGAGATAGGCGACTTCGCCTTTGCGCACAACGGAAACCTGACCAATACCGATGCCTTGCGCGAAACGCTCGCGCCGACGACGATTCTGCAAGCGACCTCCGATTCGGAAGTGCTCGCCAAGCTGCTGGTCGAGGGCGAAGGGCCGATGATCGAGCGGATCAAGAGCTTGATGATGCGGGCCCGAGGCGCGTACTCGGTCGTGCTTTGCACGCGCGATGAAGTATACGGGTTCCGAGACCCGTGGGGCGTGCGTCCGCTCTGCCTTGGAACCTACGGCGACGGCGGTTATGTGCTCGCCTCGGAATCATGCGCACTCGCAACCGTCGGGGCAACCTATGTTCGCGAGCTTGAACGCGGCGAAGTCGTGCGCATCGATAAGCACGGGCTCCGAAGCGAAAAAGTCGTCACGGACGCGATCCCAGGACTGTGCATGTTCGAATACATTTACTTTGCCCGTCCCGACTCAATGCTCAACGGTTCGACCATTTACATGGCTCGCTACGCGATGGGGAAGGAGTTGGCTAAGGAGTATCCCGTGGAAGCGGATGTCGTGATGGCGATCCCCGACTCGGCGATTCCGGGCGGCATCGGTTACGCGGACGAAAGCGGTCTGCCCTATATCGAGGGGTTGATCAAGAATCGCTACATCGGCCGCACCTTCATCAGCCCCGATCAGAAGATGCGTAGCCGAGGCGTGCAGCTCAAGTTCAACCCCATCATCGAGAACCTCAAAGGTCAGCGCGTGATCGTCGTGGACGATTCGATTGTGCGTGGTACGACGACCCCGCGCATTGTCCAGTTGCTCCGTGAAGCGGGTGCTACGAAGGTGCACGTGCGCGTACTCTCACCGCCGATCAAGCACCCGTGCTATCTCGGCGTAGACATGGCGACCTACGACGAGCTGATCGCCGCAAACTATTCGGTAGAGCAAATCCGCCAAAAGATCGACGCCGACACGCTAGGGTACCTGAGCTTGGAAGGGTTGATTCGAGCGACTGGCCGCAAGCGCGAAGAGATGTGTTTGGGATGCCTGACGGGCACGTACCCGAACGTCCCGAGCACGCATCAGCCCCGCGAAGCCGTCAGCTAACCACTCGTTTAGGGCTCAGCGCGCGCGCCTGGTGAAGTCCGCTCCAGCTCCAGAGATGTGCAAACGATGATCCAGCGCTCCCTCGCGAGCGTGCTAGTATTGTGTGTCGCCATTAGCGCTGCGGTCGCCCGCGCCGGGGCACCGGGTGACGCGGTGGACCGGCAAATTGATGCGTACCTTGCCCCTTACCTAGCAAACCGTATGTTCAGCGGCGTCGTACTCGTCGCGCGAAAAGGTCGCCCGGAGATCGTGCGCTGCTACGATATTGAAGAGCAACCATGCGCGCCAGGCGCGGCGGGCGCGCGGTTTCGAATAGCGTCAATCACGAAGACTTTTACCGCAGCGGCCATCGAGTTGCTGGCTCAGAGGCGCCGCGTCGGTTTTGCCGACACGCTCGATCGATACATTCCATCGTTTCCGAACGGCAGCCATATTACGATTCGCATGCTGCTGTTGCACAAGGCGGGTTTAGCCGATCCCGACTATTCGAAGTTCTCATCGCGGCACTGTTCCATCGATGAATTGATCGGCAATATCGCTTTGCAGAAGCCGCTTTTTGCACCCGGAGCGGATGAGCGATATAGCAATGCGGGGTACATTATCTTGGCGAAAGTTATCGAGGTTGCTTCAGGAAAACGATATGCGCGGTTTCTCCAAAATGAGTTTTTCACGCCGCTCGCTTTGTCGAATACACTTGCAAACGACGAGAGCGCCCCGATTCCCGGGCGTGTAACGGCTTATGTTCCGGGACCGCCGCCAACGTACGTCTCGCCGGCACCTTTTGTGTCTTCGGACATCTTCGTCGGTTCGGGAATCCTGCTGTCCTCGGCGCACGATTTGATGCGCTGGGCGCAATTGGTCGCATCGAGCCGTCTGGTAGACATGTCCAAACTAGAGTACCCGTACGGCTGGGGCGTGCGCCACTACTTCGACGATGCCGTGATCGAGCAGAGCGGCGAAATCACCGGTGCGATATCCTATCTCGCGCACTATCGCCATCGAGGCACGACCGTAGTCGTTCTTTCGAATCTAGAAGCGGGCCCGAACGATCGTATCGGCCTTGCTCTCGGTTCGATAGCTGCGGGCAAGCCTGTAGCGGCGCCGTCGTTTCCCAAACTCTACGGCGGCCCGAGACCGTCTGCAGGGGAGGGATACTACAGCGGCGATGTCGGGAGCATCCACTTGCGCGACCACGACGGGAACTTATTTGCGCAATGGGACGGCGCTCCAGATCAGCAATACTTACAGCCGATTGGACGCTCGGCGTTTTTTGTTCGCGAGGACAGCTCCATAATCACGATTGAGAGCTCAACGCGCTTTTTGCGCCAATGGGGCGACGGGACGCCGGTAGAATTTACCGTTGCGCCAGAACGGACGTGAGGCTCGGCTGCCTCCGCAGGCTCAGCGTGACAAGAGCTGGCTTACGTTGATGACGTAGGCGGGTAATCTCGCGCGCGGACTTCCTTTACGAATTGTGCGAGCGCGTCCACGGTCTGCGTTCCCAAATCCGCATATCTTTTGACGAACGGCGGCGGATCGTCAAATAGGCCCAGCAGGTCGTAGAGCACGAGTACCTGCGCGTCGCACGATGGTCCCGAGCCGATGCCAACCGTCGGGATCTTCAGCGCGGCCGTGATTTCGGCGGCGACTTCCGGTTCGACGACTTCGAGGACGATCGCGTATGCGCCGGCATCTTGTACGGCGCGCGCGTCGGTAAGCAGCCGTTCGCGGTTCGTTCGCATCTTGTAGCCGGGACCAAGTCCGGCAGTCTGCGGCAAGATGCCTATGTGCCCCATGACCGGAATTCCGGCGCCGACGATCGCGCGGATGCGATTGCACACTCGCCTGCCACCTTCAAGTTTGACCGAGGTTGCGCCGGCTTCTTGAATCAGGCGTGTGGCCGAACGTATGGCATCCGCGTCGCTGGCCTGATACGAGCCGAACGGTAGATCGCCGATGATGTGCGCGTGGTGTGCGCCCCGGGCAACCGCGCCCGTGTGATGCACCATGTCATCGATCGTTACCGGCGTCGTCGAGTCGTAACCGAGTGCAACCGTTCCGACGCTATCCCCAACGAGCAAGATGTCGATGCCGGCTCGTTCGGCGCATCGGGCGAACGCGGCATCGTACGCGGTCATCACCGCGAAGGGCTCAGGAGCATTCTTGCGGCGCGCGATGCTGCCGGCAGTCGGCCGCCGCGCTGGGCGCTTTTGCGGAGCGACGCCTTTGGGCGCGCTAGGTGGGTTCTCGATTCGTGTGGTCAGGGTGACAAATCCCGCTACCTCCCCGCAGTGGCCTTCAGCGCCGAGGCCGCTCCATTAGGATGCACTTGACCGTCGCTGTCCGCGAGCGCTTCCGCATACGCCACAAAAGCCCGCACCGGGGTTCCGGTCGGCCCTTTGGCCTGCCAAGCCGATTCATTGTCTAAATACGCTGTGCCGGCGATGTCCAAATGAATCCACGGGGTCTCGCCCGCGAAGGCTTTGAGAAAAGCCGCCGCGGTGAGCGTTCCGGCCGGACGTCCGGCCGAGTTCGACAGATCCGCGATTTCGCTGCGGACCGCCGTCGTGTAATCGTCATAAAGAGGCATCTGCCAGTAGCGTTCGCCCGTTGGCTTGGCGCTTGCTAAGAACTGCTGAACGAACGATTCATCGTTGCTGACCGCGGCGCTTGCGGCGTGGCCAAGCGCAATCACGCAGGCGCCCGTGAGGGTCGCGGCATCGATGATTCTGGTTGCACCGAGCTTGTTCGCATAGCATAGACCATCGGCGAGGATCAAGCGGCCTTCCGCATCGGTGTTGATCACTTCGATCGTCTTGCCGTTCATCGCTCTCAGGATGTCACCCGGTTTGACGGCGCGGGGACCCGGAAGGTTCTCGCTCGCGGGTACGATGCCGATCACATTGACTTTTGGACGAAGCTTGCCGATCGCGTACATCGCCGCCATCACACCGGCGCCGCCGGACATGTCGTACTTCATCTCGTGCATCTTCTCGGCGGGCTTGATCGAGATGCCGCCCGAGTCGAAGGTGATCCCTTTGCCGACCAGCGCCAGCGTTTCGTGGCTGGATGGATCACCCTTGTACTTCAGAATCGTCATCGTTGCCGGTTGATCGCTGCCTTGCGATACGCCAAGCAGCGACCCCATTCCAAGCTCGCGCATGCGGTCTTCGTCGAGCACGTCGATCTCGAGATTTGCTTCTTTGGCGAGCTCGCGTGCGCGGCCGGCCATATGGGTTGGCGTCATGTCGTTGGCGGGCGTGAGCGCCATCCGGCGCGCGGTGTTGATCGCTTCACCGAGAATTTGGCCATGTGCGGCGCCGCGTTCTAGGGCCGCGCGGTCAAAGCCGCTGCCCAAGATCGAGGTAACCTCGATTCCAATTGTGCGCTCGGGTTCGTTCTGGTAGATCGTCGTGTCGACCGTGCCGGTGTGCGCTCCCTCCACGATGAACGAAGCCGCGGCAAATTCATTGCCTTTGGCCGCCTCGGGCAGCGCGAACGCGATATCGGTCACTTTGCGCTTGCCAACGTAGCGGACCGCGGCGCCCGCGTAACGCGCGAGCAGATGGGGCTCGAACTTTTCTTGCTCGCCGAGCCCGACGACCAGCACCTTCTTGAAGCTGGAGTCTTTCGCGTGAACCAATGCAAGCTCGAACGGTTTGCCGCTGATCTCGCCGCTGCCGACCACATCGGAGATCGCGCCTCCGAGCGCATCATCGACGGTCTTGGCGACGCCGGCGAGGGGAGCGCCGGCGAAAACGGGTACGACGAGGGCTCCGGCGCGGACGGAAGCAGGCGCATCCGTCAGAACACGAACTTGCATGGTCAACCTTTCAAACGGTGAATGAGGGCGAAAATGGCCGGTCCTTGGGATTGCCCGCTGCCGTTGCGGGGCCCTGCGAAAAAGCACGTTTGACGGACGCCTACGCGCGAGCGGGCGTGGATATCGGAGCCGCAAATGAAGCGGTCCGCCGCTACCAGTCCGTCGCCCAGAGGTGGCGCCATCCCGAGCAGCTCGATGCGCTGGGCGGTTTTGGCGGTCTTTTCCGAATGCCCGGCGATCCGAGCCGCGCCCTGGCGGCCTCGACCGATGGCGTCGGAACCAAGCTGCTGATCGCAGCGGAGCTGCGCCGTTACGATGGCGTCGGTGCGGACTTGGTCAACCACTGCGTCAACGATATCTTGGTCGTCAATGCGGACCCGTTGTTCTTCTTGGATTATCTGGCGGTCGGAAAGCTCGACCCGCCGGTGGCCGCGGAGATCGTGGCGGGCGTTCACGCGGCGTGCCGCCAGCACAACTGTGCGCTCTTGGGCGGTGAAACGGCGGAGATGCCGGGGCTCTATGCGCCCGGACATTTCGACTTGGCGGGAACGATCGTCGGGGCGGTCGACATCGCGAAGATCCCCAATCCGGAAGCTGTGCAGCCGACCGATGCGATCGTCGGCCTGCCCGCGCTCGGTTTGCACACCAATGGTTATACGCTCGCGCGCGCCTTGATTCGAGCAGAGGAATGGGGTCAGCCGTTCGAGGGCGCGACGTTTGCAGACGCGCTGCTAGCCGAGCATCCGTCATATCACGCCGCGGTGCGCGCGATTCAAGCCGTTGCCGATGTGAAGAGCATGGCCCACATCACCGGCGGCGGCCTGCTGGAGAATGTGCCGCGCACGCTCCCGCAGCGTGCGAAGGCGATCTTCGAGCAATCGCGCTGGACCGTTCCGCCATTGATGCGCGAATTGTCCACGCGCGGCAGGCTTGGGCACGAAGAGCGGTACCGCACCTTGAACATGGGGATCGGTTTCACGCTGATCGTCGCACTTTCGGACGCGGAGCGTGCCAAAGCCGCGGTTCCGGGCGCGCGTATCGTGGGTTGGATCGAGGAGCGGCATCCGGACGATCCGGCCGTAGTCGTTCATCCGGCACGCGGTTAGCGGGAACGAGCGCCGCCTGGTCAACCTGATCGTCGACTTGCGTGACGAGCGCTTCAACGTTGCGTCGTTGCAGAGTGCATTTCAGCACATCCAGGCGGCCGGATTTTCGTACCAGCGGTCGGCTTGCGGCTCGGCGTTGGCCTGGATCGACGAAGTGTTCGGCGGGAGCTGGTCGTCCGAAGCCTATGCCGGCGAAAACATCGTCGCAAAACGCGACCAGGCCTTCGCCGGCTTTGCCACGTACGCGCCGCGCGGCCTGCGTTTCGCGTGGCTGCAAACGTGGGCGCAGCGTCGCGACGTCGCAATCTTCGGCCCTTGGGGCCTCGGCCAAGCGTTTCGCGGCACTCCCCTCGGGCAAAGTCTGCTGATCGCCGCGCTTGCCGAATTGCGCGCCTTGGGATACGACCTCGCGCTGATACCGGCCGTCGGCGAAGAGAGACTGATCGCCTACTATCGCCGCAAGTGCGGGGCGCGCATCATCGAAGAGTTCGATCCTCGGCGCTGGACTCAAGCGCGGATTCGAACGACCGTTCTCGCCTCCGGTAACGGCACGAACTTTCAGGCAGTCCTCGATCGCTCACGCGCCGGCCTCTTACCGCTCGAGATCAACGCCTTGATCGCCAATAAGCAGGGAGCACCGGTACTGGAGCGCGCCCGCAACCACGACGTGCCGACGATCGTATCGGTCGTATGGGATCGAGCGATCGAACGGCGCGAAACGTACGACGAGCGTGTGCTGCATGCGATCGATCAGAGCGCGCCGGAGCTCGTGCTGCTGCTCGGGTGGATGCACGTACTGCCCGAGCGATTCGTGGCGGCGTTTCCGAACGCGATCAACATCCACCCGGCGTTCTTGCCGCTGGACCAATCGCGCGCCGTAGTCGAGCTGCCTGATGGGCAAGAGATGCCGGCGTTTCGCGGAGCGCATGCCGTGCGCGATGCGCTCGCGGCGGGGAGCGAGTGGTTCGGCGCGTCTGCCCATCGCGTAATCGGCGAAAGCGACCGGGGCCCGATCTTAGCCCGGCGCCCCGTTCGAGTTACCGGCGCGAAAAGTGAAGCCGCCGTAATGGAGCGGGTGCGGCCGGTAGAACACGAGGTACTATCGAGCGGTATTATGCGGTGGGTCTTCGAAAGACCATAGCAGGCGCTTTCTTTTTGAAAGCTCGCATATCTTTGATGCTCTTTTGATGGCGTAGTTAGGGCGAGCCATGCGACATTACCGGGGGGTAAGGATGGAGTTGACGTTGATTCGCGCGCTTGGCGTGTCGCTTTTTGCTATAGGCACGATTGCCGCGCCGGCAGCTGCCCAGTCCGGCGGGGGCGAGGGCGGAGCGATGGTGCCGTACGCGGTCCTCGCGAAGGCCGCGCAGCCGCAACGCGGGTTATTCACGATTTGGCAAAGGGACGGCCAGGTTGCGCTCGAGCTGCGTCCCGATCAGTTCAATAAGGACTTCGTCGAAACGGCCGTGCCGATCAACGGCTTAGGCGGATACTTCGTGACCTCGGGGACGACCGATTTTCAAGAAGCGCGCATCGTGCGTTTCGTCCACGCCAGTGAGCGAACGGTTGCGATCGTTTGGCCGCATACGCGATTCCTCGCCCAGCCGAACACGCCGCTCGCCAATTCCGTCCGCGCCTCAACCGCTGATTCCGTCGTCACGGTCGCAAAGGTGATGTCGATCGATCCCGTTAGCGGAAACGTCGTGTTCGACGTTTCCGGGCTGCTCGGCGACGTGATGGATATGACCGATGTCCTCAACCAGGCGATTGCCGATCCCGACGATCCGCGCACGAACTACCACCTCGATCCCGAGCGCACGTACTTCGCCGGCGGCAAGGCCTTCCCGAAGAACGTCCTGATCGAGGCCGATGAAAGCTTCGTTTCGTTCAAGCCGGCCGTCATCGATACGGTGCCTGATCCGCGCAGCGTCCAGATCAAGGTGCATTACAACTTCGCGGAGCTGCCGGTCGGCACGACATACATGCCGCGCATTTTTGACGATCGCGTCGGCTACTGGGACAACGCGCACGTGGACTTCTCCCGGGACTACCGGCGTGACAATCGCGTGCATTACATCCTGCGCTGGGACGTAGAGCCGTCCGATCCGACGGCGCGCATCTCACCGGCTAAAGAGCCAATCGTGTACTACCTGAGCAACACGATTCCGGGGCAATACCGGGTGGCGATTCGGGATGCGCTTTTGACGTGGAACCGAGCCTTCGAGCGCATCGGCATCTCGAACGCGATCCAAGTAAAGGATCAGCCGAGCGATCCAACTTGGGATCCCGACGATATCCGCTACAACGTCGTGCGCTGGCTGGCTGAGTCCAATACGGGGGGTTTTGCCGAAGCGCAAGTGCTCTACAACCCGTATACGGGGCAGATCTTTCGTTCGCAGATCGTCATCGACAGCGACCTGGTGCGCTCCGGCAAGCTCGAGTACTTGGACCTCACCCAGCCCGAGCGCGCCGCGCGCGCTCCGCGCGGCCACTTCACCGATCCGAATTTCGCAACTGGTGAGCAGGAGCAGTACGCCTATGGCGTGCTCGCCCTTTCGCTGATGAACGGCTTGGATGCGGACCGCGTTCCCGGGTCCTTTACCTACGACTTCCTCAAATCGATCGTGCTGCACGAGTCGGGCCATGACTTCGGTTTGATGCACAACTTCATCGGGTCGCAAGCCTACACTGCTCGGCAACTGCAAAGCAAAGCATTCACCCATCAACACGGCATCGTCACTAGCGTCATGGAATATACGCCGCTAAATCTCTGGCCGAAAGGCACACCCAACGGCGACTACTTCCAAACGGTGTTGGGGCCGTACGACTACCACGTGATCAATTGGGGCTACGGGCGCATACCGGGCGCCCATTCACCGGACGACGAGCGCGCCACCCTCAATCGCTGGGCCTCAGCCTGGACCGATCCACGCTACCGCCTCGCGTCGGATGAAGACGTTCAGTGGTTCGGCGGCCATGCGATCGACCCGCGGGTCGCGCAGTTTGATCTTACGAACGACAACATCGCGTGGTGCACGACGCAGATGAACATGGCTCGCAGTTTGATCGGCACGTTGGATCGTCGCTTCCCATCGGTGGAGCAACCGTATGAAGAAGAACGCGTGGCGTTCGGGCGGCTGGTCGGCCATTATGCAAGCTGCGCGCGCATCCTGGCGCATTACGTGGGCGGCGAGTACCTTTCGCGCGCCCATCGCGGTGATCCGCACGCCGCGCCGCCGCTGACCTACGTGCCCTACGCAGAGCAGAAACGCGCCTTTGCTTCGCTGAATCGGTACGTCTTCTCGTCCCGCGCGTGGAACTTCTCGCCCTCGTTGATGAACAAACTCGTTTATACCGAGCGGGAAAGCGATTGGGGCTACAACCCCCCGGTGCAGCATAGCGTTTCGGCCTCAGCGATTGCAGCCGCGCTGCAGTCGTCAATCTACGCGAACTTCTTCGCGCCCACAACCCTCCAGCGTCTAGACGACATGTCAAGCAGGTACGGCCATAAAACGATGGATCTGGCGGATCTCTTCGAGTGGATGAACCAAAGCGTCTATGGCGATTTGCCGCAGCTGCGAGGTTCGATTCCGCTGGTTCATCGGAACCTCCAGCGGAGCTACGCGCAATTGCTCTCCCGTCTGGCCAACACGCCGGCCCGCGCAACGCCCGCCGATGCGCAAGCGCTCGCCCGCTACGAGTTGCGGCAGGTCCGCGGGGACGTCAATGGGGCCCTGCGCTCTTCACAACTGGATCTGATGACACGTGCGCACCTACAGGCGCTGGCCGCCGATCTGAGCCGAGCCCTGGAAACGCGCAGCGTCGTGCCGGTGGCGCCTAGCGGCGGTTAGGCCGCCGGGCTCGAGAATGTGAACGCGAGGTTTGGGTCGGCCGTTAGCGCTAGCGGGTCGACCCGAACGCTTTGCGCCTGGAAATAGGCCGCGGCGGCGATCATCGCGGCGTTGTCGGTGCAATATTTCGGTGGCGGGATCAGAACCGGGACGTTGTTTGCGCGCCCCCAGTGGCGCATCTCGGCTTGGAGTGCGGAGTTTGCCGCGACGCCGCCTGAAACCACAACAGCGGCGTACGCTTCGTTCGACCACGCTCTGCGGACGCGGTCCATCAAGATGTCGATCACGGCCGCCTGGAAGGATGCCGCGACGTCTTCATCCGGGGCGCGTTTTGCGTCGGACGCCTCAAGATAGTAGCGCACCGCCGTCTTCAATCCTGAAAACGACATGTCAAGAGAATTCGAAGCGGCGCGATGCCGTGGAAATGCGATTGCTTTGGAATTGCCTCGCTGCGCCATCCGGTCCAACTGCGGACCGCCGGGGAAGCCCAATCCAAGCAACCGCGCCGTCTTGTCGTAGGCCTCGCCGGCCGCATCGTCGCGCGTTCGGCCGAGGATCTCCATTTGCGTTGCACCGTGTACCGCAACGAGTTGCGTGTGACCGCCCGACACCAGCAAGGTGAGCAACGGATAGGCCGGCTTTTCGTCACGATCGAGAAATGCCGCAAAGATGTGGCCATGCAGATGGTTGATTCCGTAAAGAGGCCGCTGCGATGCAAACGCAAGCGCTTTGGCCGATGCGACGCCGACCACGAGACTCCCGATCAGCCCCGGGCCCCTCGTGACCGCGATTCCATCGATTCGATCGAGTGCGACGCCGGCACGGTCGAGCGCATCCTCGATTGCTGCAGAGAGCAATGCGACGTGCTGACGGCTAGCGATCTCCGGCACGATGCCGCCGTACTTGGCGTGAAATTCGTCCTGATTGGTGGCCACGTTGGAAAGCACGGTCCGCCCGTCGCGCACGACTGCCGCGGCGGTGTCATCGCACGACGTTTCGATTCCCAGAATCAGCACTCGATGATTTTCCGACAATTGTCACGCTGAGCCTGTCGAAGCGCCACAATTACGGTTGCCCTTCGATGCTTCGACGTCGCTCAGCCCAGGCGCACTGCTCAGGGTGACAAGGGTTTCACGCGGCGATGCGAGGTAGGTCGCGATGACGAAGCAAACTCACCCGACCCCGGCCAGCCCTTCTGGGGTCGGCAAACACGAGTTTGGAGGCCGTCATGTCGCTGGAACTCATTAACACTCTGGGCACCATCACAACGGTCGTCATCGTGGCTGCGGCTGCAGTCGCGGCGCTGGTACAATTACGACACTTGCGCGCCGGCAATCAGATCAGCGCCATCCTTAGCATCGAAGACGAAATTAGCACGAAGTCGTTTCTTGACGCTCAAGCCTTGATGACGCAAGAACTCCCGGCAGCGTTACACGACCCGCTTTTTCGCAAGTACACTATCGCTCGGTCTCTCGGCAAAACACCACCCGAGGTTGAACCGGCGTACGCGGAATTACGCAACGCTGTAGAGCTCGTCGCAAATGCGTATGAAGAGTTCGCGATTTTGATTAAGCACGGCGTGATCGATAAGGCCCTCTTTCTGGACAGCTACTGCTTTCAGGTTCTGCGTATCTGGGAGCCGCTTAAACAATTAACCGCTTTGAACCGTGAAGCGACGCAGCACGAGTCCATTTGGGAGAATTTTGAATATCTAGCGGTGCTGAGTGAAGACTGGATGCAAGCGCATCCGAGCACCTATCCAAAGGGCGTCCGCCGGATGCAGCTGCATAACCCCTGGCCAGTGTCGCCGGAGCCTGCCGCAACAGTCGGAGGTTAAAGCAGTCTTGCTTCTGCGCACCCGGCGGCAGGCCGCCGTTGCGGCGGCCGCTTCCGACTAGCTACCCTTCCCGAGAAAACGCGAGGCTCCAAAATGGAGCTGGCGCGCTTCCTTGCCGATCGCCGTAAAGATGATGACTGCGGCGAAAACAACGAGTGCGATGACCGCCATCGCGTGGCCGTAATCCGCCGTACCGTTAGGTCGCGCAAAGCGCGTAGTGGCAAACTGCGCTTCGATTTGCGCTGCGCCGGCGGACAGAAAATTTCCAAATTGGTAGACAAATCCGGGGAACGTGCCTCGCGCACCGGCAGGCGAAAGTTCGTTGAGGTGCGCCGGAATGATGCCCCACGCGCCTTGCACCATGAACTGCATGAGGAAACCACCCGCCGCGAGCAAGACAAGCGTTGGCGAGAAGGCCCACAGCGGGATCATCAGCATGCCGAGCAAGGCCGCCGCGACGATCGCGCGCCGACGACCAAAGCGCTGCGAGAGCGCGCCGAAGAGAATGCCGCCGAAGATCGCGCCGATGTTGGCGATCGAGTTGATCGCAAAGACTTTGCCGGAATCGAAGCCGTGCTGCTTTTGCAGGAACGTCGGATAGAGATCCTGCGTGCCGTGCGACATGAAGTTGAAACTCGCCATCAGCAGCACGGCGTAGAGAAACAGCGGCCAGTTCGCGTGGCTGCCTTCCGCTGACTTCGTGAACAGCACGATCGAAAGCGCGACGACGCCGAGTGCCGCAGCCAGCGCGAACCATGTGTAAGCCGGCGCGAACGTGAAGACGGTGTAAAAAAGCGCACCTGCAATCAGCAGCCCAATCGCATAGCCCTGGATTGCGGTTGCGCTGCGCGCGGCTGTCCCCTTCGCGCGCTCGGCTAGCCACGCCGCGGATTCGGGCACGTGCGCGCGGATGAAAAGAATCAGGAGCGCAGGCAAGACGCCAACCACGAACATCGCCCGCCACGTATGTTGCGGGTAAAAATGCGACATCGCGAAAAACACGGCGCCGGCCAGCAAGAAGCCAAGCGCATATCCTTCTTGCAGGATGCCCGAGAAGAGACCGCGCCGCTGCGCAGGCAGGTTTTCCATCGCAAGGGCCGAGCCGACGCCCCATTCGCCGCCCATTCCAATGCCGTAAAGCGCCCGCAATAAGATGAACACCGTGAAGTTCGGCGAGAATGCCGTCAAGAGCTCGATGATCGAGTAGAAGGCGATATCGACCATCAGCGGCACGCGGCGCCCGTAGCGGTCTGCAAAGTGGCCGAAGATGAACGCGCCGAGCGGTCGCAGCATCAGCGTCACGGTGATGGCAAACGCGACTTGCGGAATCGCACGGTGAAAGTCTTTGGCGAGCTGCACGATCACGAACGTGACCAAAAAGAAGTCGAACGCGTCGAGCGTCCATCCGAGGAAACTCGCGATAAACGTGTTTCGCTGTGTGCGCGTGAGCGGTGGCGCTGCGGCGAGCGCGCTCATTTTAGAAGCGCGTAGGCAGCGGCGACGGCGTCAGGAAGGGAGCGTTCGGATTCAGGTTCGGGTTCGGATACGAGTTGCCGGGAGCGTAGCTCGATGGCGGCGATGGCAAAGGCGTGGGCGTGGCCGGACGCGCGTCGCCGTAGAGCACGACCAAGTAGTGGCGGTCTTTCGGGATCGTCAGTTTTGGCGCGGTGAACCCAAAGGTCAGCGTGCCACCGCTGAGGGCGGATTTTGCAATCGTGAGGATGGCGTTCGTTGTGTGCTTCTTGCCGTGGACGGTTTCCTCAAACAGTTGAACGGCGAAACCACGATCGACGAGTTCGGGCTGCGGAAGCGTGAACTGTGCAAGGGCGCGACCGTCCAGCGTGAAGTCGGCCGAAGTAACCAGTAACACGCGCACCAGCGCGGTCGTCGCAACCGGCGCCTTGCTATTGATCACCATCTTGGGCGCGTCGTTCGGCAGTGCGGTCATCGTCAGAGCCATCGTCGGCCCGCTCGGAGTGGGGCCGGCGCTAGGCGATGCGCTTGGATTTGAGACTGCGTCCTCTAGCGGTGAGACGGGCGATGCACTCGGCACAGGAGTGCGCGGCGTACCGGAGGGCGCCGCCTTCGGCGCATGCCCCGAACTTTGGGTTGGGATGTTGAACCGAAGCAGGCACCCGTAGCCGTTGCTCTGCACGCATGCAAAGCCGTCGGAAGCCGCAGAGAGCGCATAGCTTGCGGTCTGCGTCGTTACGGTTCCCGGCGTCGAGTTCGCCTGAGGCGATCCCCCGGATAACGGCGCTCCGCCATTCGATCCCACGCCACCATTCGGCGGCGGCGTAAACGGCAGGCTGGGCTCCGAGCTCAGGCTGCCTTGACACGCGCTTGCAAGGACGGCAATCGCGGCGAGGGCGGCATTGCGCAGGCGGTTCATCGTTTCTCCTCAACTCGGTTGCGCAGTTCGGCTGCGAAGTCGGCCACGCTGATCGGAGGGCGTTTCTCCAGCTCGCCCCGTTCGTTGACGTTAACGGTACCCTCGGCGGCTTCGTTCTTCCCGACGACCAAGATGTACGGCACCTTTTGCGTCTTCCAATGCCGGATCTTATATCCGAGCTTTTCGTTTGAATGATCGAGCTCGACGCGAAAACCTTCTGCGCGCAGCTGTCTTTGCACTGTTTGTGCAAATTCGACCTGGTGTTCGGAGATCGGCGTCACGACCGCCTGGACCGGCGCGATCCAGGCCGGGAAATTGCCGGCAAAATGCTCGATCAACACGGCGAAGAAGCGCTCCATCGATCCGGCGAGCGCCCGGTGGATCATGACGGGCCGGTGATCGGCGCCGTCGCTCCCACGGTACTTCAGATCGAAGCGGTGAGGCAGATCGGAATCAACCTGGATCGTGCCCAGCTGCCACTTGCGGCCCAAAGCGTCTTTCAAATTAATGTCCAGCTTCGGGCCATAGAAGGCCCCCGCTCCTTCATCGACATGGTAAGCGAGTCCGAATTTCTCCAGCGCGTTGCGGATCGCCGTTTCGGCTAAATCATCCGTCACCACGCGCAGCCCAGGTTCGCGCGTCGAAAGAAAGTACTCGAACTCGGAAAATTGAAAAGCGCGCATGAGCCGCAACGCTTCCTCGAGGGTCTGTTCGAATTCCGCCTGCACTTGCTCGGGCGTGCAAAAAAGATGCGCGTCGTCCTGGGTGAAGCCGCGCACGCGGGCCAGTCCATGCAGTGTCCCACTGCGTTCGAAGCGGTACACCGTGCCGAACTCGGCGTATCGAATCGGCAGATCCCGGTACGAACGGCCATGGCTCTTGTAGATCAGAATATGACCGGGGCAATTCATCGGTTTGAGCCGGAAGCGCTGCTCCTCGACCTCGAGCGGCCCAAACATGCTGTGGCCGAAGTTTTCAAGGTGTCCGGAGATTTCAAAGAGCCGCTCGCTGACTACGTGCGGGGTCACGACGGGTTGGTATCCGCGCTCCAGCAGCCCCTCGCGGATGAACTGTTGGATGATCTCCCGCATGATGGCGCCTTTGGGGTGCCAAAACACGAGGCCGCCGCCGGCTTCGTCTTCGATCGAAAAAAGATCGAGCTCTTGGCCGAGTTTGCGATGATCGCGTTTGGCAGCCTCATCTAAGAATTGTAAATACGCCTCGAGCTCAGCTTGAGTGGGCCATGCGGTGCCGTAAATGCGCTGCAGCATCGGCTTGTGCTCGTCACCCCGCCAATAGGCGCCCGCAACGCTCGTCAGCTTAACGGCGCCGACTTCGGCAGTCGAGTGTGCATGGCCACCGCGGCAGAGGTCGGTAAACTCGCCGATTGTGTAGAGCGAGATCAGCTCGCCGGGCGGAATCTCGCGCGCGATCTCGACTTTGTAGGGGTTGTCTTTGAAAAAGTCAATGGCATGTTCGCGCGAGACGGTCTGCCCCGTCATCGGATATCCCGCCGCGATGATTTCTTTCATGCGCGCTTCGAGGCGCTCGAGATCGTCCGGCGTGAACGCCGACGCTCGGTCGAAATCATAGTAAAAACCGTTCTCGATTGCCGGCCCGATCGTCGGTTTGGCGTCGGGAAAGAGGTCTTGCACCGCGTAAGCGAGCACGTGCGCGGCCGTGTGCCGCAGCTCAGGCAGCGCCGGCGAGCGTTCCTCCTTTTCGATCGCGGAAGACATACGGCGCTTCTTTTGGGCCGGCGTGCCGGCTTTCCCTCACAGCGGCGGCGCGTGCCGATCGTCCACATTTTCTAATGGTGGGCGGTAGTGGGATTGAACCACTGACCTCTTCCGTGTCAAGGAAGCGCTCTCCCACTGAGCTAACCGCCCGCACGCGCGAACTCCCTACAAGATGCAATGTGCTTTTCGATAACGGTGCGGCGCATCCCTGACAGCTGCGGCGCGGGCTCTATTGTGCTAACAAAGCAAAGAGCTCGCTTTACCGCGAGCTCTTTCTGTTATGCCGATGTCACGCTGTTAAATGGTGCCGGGGCACGGTTCGAACCGGCCGCCGGCGATGCGAAGTAGGTGTCTTAGTCGTGGTCTCCATCGGTGTGGTAGAGGTACCCAGTGTACGTCACGCCCGGGCCAAGGTATAGGCTCAGACCGGTCACCGGCGCGAAGCATACCTTCGCGTTGACGCCGTCTCCGGTAATCGTCCCTTTGCCGTCGATGGCAGCGATCGCTCCGCCGCCGGTGTCATGCTCGCCGATTTGAAAGGCATTGCCGTCCTTTTTGTCGCGGTCATCGTTCGGCAGCGGGCCGTAGCAGAATGCCGGGAACGCCGTAAACGTATGGCCAGTGGCGAACGTGAAGTCTTTCGAGGCAATGATTTCGATAGCTTGATCACCCGCGATGGCCTTCTCGAGCGCCGTCGCGGCGCGATTTGTAGCGTCTTGCGGGCCCAGCGCAAAGGGCATCGCTTGTGGTTGTGATGGAACCGCGGCCGGGGGTGTGAAGCTCGAAGGACTGCCGCCGCCCGCGCACGCGCTCACGGCGACTAACAACGCCGCGGCCAGGATGTGTCTGTAACTGATGATGTTCCTCCATTCTAACAGCAAAGACAAAGTCTAACGCCGGGTGTGCTAAAAGCAGGCCCGGGGGCTCAATAATGCGAGGATGCACCATAAATGGCGACCTCGCCCTATTTTGGCCCGCTTAAGCATAGCGCAGTGCAATCGAGGACCGGAGCCCCTATTCGTCGCCATCGGCGGGGCCATTTGGCCTAATCGAGTGGTACTTCGGTGGGCGACGCCTTAGCAGCGACCCAGCGTTCTCACGATTCTTGAACGAGAGAGTGAAACGGGCGGAGCCACATGGCATCAGGATCGCCCAGGAGGCGAGCGCCATAAAGCGCAATCGGCAGGGCCACATATTTTAGACTAGCAGTACTAGTCTTTTTGTACTAGAATACTGGTTCCTCAGGAAAAACTTTGGGCACGGACCCCGGCCTGGCCGGAAAGGCATAGAATGAAAAGGTTTTTAGCATTGGTGGGCCTCCTCGCGATGGCGGGCGCCTTCGCGGGCTGCGCCGCGGGAGTAACGACGGTCCCCGCGATCCCATCGCAGATGCAGTCGACTCCCTCGCGCGGGCACACGATCGGGGGCCGCTCCCTGCAGATGGACACCATTGGCGGGGAACCATTGCACAAGGACGCCGTTGGTGGGGAACCGTTACACAAAGACACGATTGGCGGGGGTCCTCTTCAGGAGGACACCATTGGCGGGGGTCCGCTCCACTAGTTGAATCGGCGTTGAAGGCCTGAGGCGAAAGACGAGAGAGGACCTTAGGTCAAACAGCCCAGTACAAAAGTACTAAGGACTGCTCGAGGCGCACCGTGAAGTGTGCCTCGATGCTTTCTCGGGAGCTGCTTGTTCGATCCGACTTCACGGAAGTGCGGCGGCTTTACCGTGCCGGTGACTTCGCGGCTTGCCACGCCGCCTTAGACCAGTTGATCGATGAACCGCAGGCCGCTCTCGAACGCGCGAAGCTGCTCCTGCGAGAGCGCAGGTATGCCGATTGCGTCGCCCACCTCTCACGCGCCCAGGCACCGTTCACGCCCGCCCAGCAAGCGGAGCGGTGCATTCTTTTGGGAGCCGGGCATTGCCACGCCGCAAACTTTCACGCTGCACAGCTGGCTTTCGCCGAGGCCGAAGCGCTCGTCGACGTTGCCGGCGACCCCGAACTGAAGTTTTTGCTTGCCAACCAACGCGGCGTGGCCGCTTGGATGCTGCATGACTACGATCGCGCACTCGAAGAGGCCGCGACGCTTGAAAGCTCCGCTGATGACAACCATCGCGGTCTCGGCTACTCGCTGCGCTCGTGGGTCGAAATCGGCCGCGGCGACGCGGTCGGGCAGGCAAAGTGGCTGCTGCGAGCGCTCGATCAGTTCGAGAAGGCCGCGCAGCGCGATGAAGTCTTCGTCGCGCGAACGCTGTTCACGCTGGGCGCGCTGTGTCGCGAGATAGTCTTTCCCAAAGCGACGAAGCGTCTTCGAGCGAGCGCGGTACGAGTGCGTTGGACCGACGGACTCGCGCTGGAGCGATTTCAAATCGCGCGTTTGCTGGGCTGGATCGAAGCGCTCTCCGGCAACGAGCTAGCTTCCTTCAGGTACCTCAAAGAATCGGCACGGCTCGCCCCCTCGACGGCTTGGAAAATTCTCGCTTTACTGGATCGAGCATCGCTGGCCAAAAGCCGAGGCGAAGAAGCTTTCGCTCTCGACCAGCTTCACGACGCACATGCGTTGGCCGCGGAAGTCCGGTGGGAAACGACACACGGAGAAGAGCGGTCGCCGCTACTGATTCTGGCTGAACTTTTCGCCGGCGTTGATCCTTCGCAATCGAGTGCGTACCTCGAGAAGTTCAGATCCTTACTTGTGCTGGAATCGGGACTCGCCTACGCTTCGGATCGCCGGATCGCAGCGTTCATGGGTTATTCCGCGGGAATAGCCCATCAGAAGCTGGGTAATCCGACCGCTGCGCTCGAGGCGCTGACCGATTCCTGGAGTGCGTTTGAGAGTTTTTCGTACGGATGGCGTTCCGCCTTAGCTGCGGCTGCCATCTACGAACTCACCGCATCGGGTACGTGGCTTTCACGCGCTCGAGACCGGGCGACTTCATGGCCGCATAGCTGGATCGCGCGAAAGATCGATCAGCTCAACGATGAGAAGCCCGCCACGGTAAAGCTTACCCCGAATCAACGCCGCGTGTACGAAGCGCTGCTCGAAGGCCGTTCCACTGAAGCAATCGCTAAAAAACTTGGTCGCAGTCCGAACACGGTGCGAAACCATATTTCGGCGATCTTCCTTGCCTTCCACGTGAATTCACGGGCTCGGTTGCTTTCGAAATCTTTTGGCTTGTCTACGTTGCAGTCTGTAAAGGAAACCAGCTTACGCGAAGCCGCTGCGGATCGCGTAGGCTGCGGCTTGTGACCGCGCCGAAATATTCAATTTCGAAAAAATGCGGCTGACGTGATTTTTTATCGTCTGCTCCGAAAGCGACAAGTGAGCGCCGATCCCCCTGTTTGAGAGACCCCTGGCGATCAGCGTTACGATCTCGATCTCGCGCCGCGAAAGCTCGCAGATGTTATTCGCGACATTCAGCGTCCTCCGGCGGAGGATGCCGCCTGCCAACCGAGCGTCAACATAGGGCTCTCCCTTAGCGACGATCTTGAGCGCCTGGCGAAACTCTTGCGGGATGATATCTTTCATGATGTAGCCGTTGGCGCCGGCACTCAAGCACCGATGCATCAGTTCCGGCTCGCTGCGTCCCGACAGCATGCAGACGGCCACATTAGGCAGTTCTTTGCGGCACTGCTGAACGAGCGCGGCGACGTCCATAACGGAATAACGCTGCGACGTCGAGTGTTCGATATCGATGATGACGACATCCGGACGGCGGGTGGCGAGCATCGCGTCTTCGATCGACGGGGCATCACACACAACCTGGAGCTCGGGATCCGAGGACAAAATCAGGCTGAGCGCCTTGGAAAACAGCCGTTGCGACTCTATGATCGCTACTTTGGTGGGGCGCGCACGGTCGGATTCGAGATTGGGGGCGGGAACCGACGGCGCGCTGAGCCGTTCGTGTATGAGCGTCGTGGTCAAAAGATCGTCCTAGCCCCTCAAATGATTGTCGTGTCCGCTTGTAAGGTACAAACAGACCGACCGTACTAACATCAATCGGGTCTAGTGACCCTTCCGCACCGACCCTTTCGTAATACTTTCGCAGCTCCCTCTTGGAAGTGGGAACCTGGCCGATTCCGGGTAAGTGATTCGCACGCGTTACGGCCGTGGGGGAAGACCGTTTGAAGTCAATCGTTACCGCCGGCGATGCCGGCAGCATTTGTATCGGCGATCGCACGGTAAATCGTCTTGGCTTCGGAGCGATGCGGTTGTGTGGACCTGGGGTGTGGGGCCCCCCGAGCGATCCTGAGAATGCGCTCGCCGTCTTGCGGCGCGCCGTATCTTTGGGCGTCAATTTCATCGACACCGCAAACGCCTATGGCCCCGCAATCAACGAAGAACAGATTGCGGACGCTCTATATCCCTATCCGGCCGATTTGGTCATTGCGACAAAAGGCGGTTCAACGCGCAGCGGGCCCGGCCAGTGGGGACGCGATGGCCGGCCCGAGCAGCTCCGCAAAGCGTGCGAAGGGAGCCTGCAGCGCTTACGGTTAGAGTGCATCGATCTCTACCAACTCCATGCAGTGGACCCTAAGGTACCGTACGCCGAACAAATCGGCGCTCTCAAACAGTTGCAAGAAGAAGGCAAGATTCGCCACGCGGGCGTTTCGAACGTCGATCAGGATCAGTTGAAAATCGCTCGCGGCGTGATGCCGATCGCGTCGGTCCAAAACCGCTACAGCGCGGCCTATCTCGAATCGGAGCCGGTTCTACGCACGTGCGAGCGCGATGGGCTCACCTTCATTCCGTGGTTCCCGCTCGACGCCGGCGACATTGCGAAGACAGGGGCGATTGCAACCGTGGCCGCCGAACGACGCGCGAACCCGCATCAAATCGCCATCGCATGGCTCCTCAGGCGCAGTCCGGCAATGCTGCCGATTCCAGGCACATCGTCGCTAAAGCATCTCGAAGAGAACATCGCCGCCGCTTCGATAGAGTTGAGCGAGGAGCAGTACCGCCGTATTGCTGCGGCAGAGCCGCAAACCGTTTGACAATATGCGGGCGGCTTTGATAGAGTAGGGAAACCGTTTGCAGAAAGGAGTAGCAATGAAGGCACACTCTACGATTGGTTTTGTTCAGCGCAAGCCCGCGATGGCGTGTGTGCGCGTCATTGATATTACTACGCTCGTCAATACGGGCGAGTCGGGCGGAGCCTGTCCTTCAGGGAGTTGTACGTAGCGCGAAGCGCGCCGTCGTCGTTCACTGAAGGCCTCCGCGAAGCACACGGAGGCTTTTTTCTTGCAATTTTTCGCTCGAGGAGAGAGGCGTTATGAACCATTGGATCATTTCAGAGAGCCATCAACGCCGCAAGAAGATCCTTTCGGACGCCTCGCATCAGCGCTTGCAGCGCGAAGCCCTGCGGGGAAGACCGAAAAGACTGCGCGGCCGAATCGCCGACGGCGCGCTCGCGATGAGCGATCTGTTGGCGGCGTTTGCCCAAGCTGTGCGTGAGAAGAACTAAGGTAAAGTTTCTCGCGCGCCACGTGGCCGATCGATGTCGCGGCAACCGCCATTTGCCGCGATGTCGGTTGGGCGCGTGATCCCCGTACCTTCAGAGTTGGTCGATCGAAAGCGCCGTGTCGCTGCCTTGCCACAATTTTTGGAAGGCCCCCAGCGTGCGTTGCGCTTCGGGCGCTCTTCCTTCTCGTTGAAGCGTCCGGCTCAAGCCGAACAGGGCGCGCGGATCGTTTGGATAGAGCTTGAGCGCGTCTCTGAAGCTCCGCTCTGCAGCGTTAAAATCGCCGGCTCTATACAAGCCGAAACCCATCAGTTCTTGCGAAGGAAAACTTGGCAGATTCTCGCCCCCGTACTGATCCTTTTCAAGCGCAACTGCTTTTGCAAAGTCGCCCTCGGCGGTCTTGCGATCACCCTGGATCAGGGCCAGGCGCCCCTCTAGGACCCAGACGAAATTGTTCCTTACCTGCGGGTCAAACAGTGGAGCGAGTTCGGCTTTCGCCGCGCCGATGTTGCCACGAACAAGGTCTGCGTAAGCAACAAACGCGTGCAGCGAGTCCTTGGGATCCTTGGGATTGACTGGAGCGAACGGTTGCGGATCGCCAAAGCGTAGCGCGGTTGCCGTGCCGTATCGATCGTCGGGGCCGGCATTGTCTAAAAGACGCGTTGCAAACCAGCGTGCGCTCGCGTAATTGCCCAGCATCAACGCGGCCCCCCAGCCGACCCTGATGTCATGTCCCAAGTAGCCCTTGTGCGCGCGATCGAGGTCGGGCTGAGCGAGATATCGATCGAAGAGCGCAATCGCGCGCTTGGAGGATGCAACAGCACGCCGGTAATCGCCGATGTCGATCCACGTATGCGCCGGCATATGGGCCAGGTGCTCGTCTTCGGGCGCAAAGGACATCGCATCAAGGCGCTTGGCAGCCGCGATCGACCGCGTGCGATCCACAGCCGACTCAAAGATGTGAATGAGCAGGTGGTTGGCCATGATGTGCTCAGGGTTACGTGCGATCACGCGATCGAGCACGGAGACCATCGTCGTCGTATCCGGCGTGGCGGGGGAGTTCGTGCCGGCTTTCCAGACATTCTGGTGAGAATTTTCAAGCAACGCTTCGGCATACAGCGCGGCCAGATCGTCGTCGTCCGCAAAGTGCGCCGCGGTGATGCCCATCGCATGGCGATATGCGTCCTCATCGTTGTCGCGATCGCGCCAGGCGCCGGCATAGCGCAGGCGCATCGCATCGACGTAGGCACGTTCGGGGGCAGTCAACCCGGCTTCGAGCGAAGCGGCCTTCTCGATCGCCGCGTGCGCCCGTTTGAAATGGTCTTCGGTCAGATCGGTGTTGATATCGCGCCCGTAAGAAAGTGCCAGCCCCCAATATCCCATGGCAAAGCGCGGATCGGCATCGACCGCCGCTTGGAACACGTGGGCGCCTTGGCTGCCGTTGTAGGCGTAGAAAAGCGTCAGGCCGCGATCGAACATCGTCTGCAACCCCGGTGCGCTGCTCGAAACCGTATGGTGCGCGTATCGGTCGCCCGCCAAAACGCGGGACGGCGCCGGCGCAGGACTCGCGTCTGCCAAAGCACCGGCCAGCACCAGCGCCGCGATCATAACGTCTTTCCGGTGCGCTCTTTGAGCAGTCGCAAGGTGGCTTTCTCCTCCGCGCTGAGCCCCGGCGCCTTCGATTTGGTCGCCCGCGTTTTGCGAGTCGCGCCGATCGTTGCTCCCCGCAAGTAATCCTCGATCACGGCCGGATGCACGTAAGATTTTCGGCACACGGCGGAGGTATTCCCAAGCCGGTGCGCGACTTGCTGGATCGTCTCGGAGGTTACCGTGCCGACCCACGTGCGGAAGTCCTTGGCGGTAAAATCGGAATGTCCCGACAGGCGCGCACGATCCTGGCTAGGCGCCGATCACGCATCGGTGAGCACGTCGTAGCGCAGATGTTGCGGGTCCAAAACGCGCACGCCCTGCGTGGGGACGTGGGGCGCGACTTTGCCATCGTGAAAGAGGTGCGAGACGTCAACCCCGTGCAGCAACGCAGCCGCGTCGGAAATCAAGCGTCGGTGACAGCGCCACCACAGGCTCTCCGAGCACATGATCGCCGTTCGTTTTTGCCCGGCGTCGTGCACCAGTGCTCGGAGTGCGTCCGCAAAGGCCTCGGTTTCCATATAATCGGCGTAGCCGCGGAACGCCGGGTGGCGCAATGCCACGTTCGCCGATGCGGGCTGCGCCGCTCGAAACCCCCCTAAGGCTTGATTCCAACGGTACGCGCTGGCCGCCAGCTGCGGCACCCACTCTTGCATTTCTTCGCGCCAGAATTGCGGATGGCGACGGCTCTTCGGAACGCTGCGCACGTCGACGACAACTTCGATTTCGACGTCGCGAATGAGCTCCGCGAGTTCTTGCGCGGAAGCGATGCCGTGACCGAACGTCAGCAACTCCATCGCAAGGGTTGTACCCGAAGAGGGAGGCTGCTCGCGAGTGGTATAATCTGACGGGTCCCGGCGGGCGCGTAGCTCAGTGGGAGAGCATCCGCTTCACACGCGGGGGGTCGTTGGTTCAATCCCAACCGTGCCCACCACTAAAGATGCGCCGGCGTGGCGCTGTAGCTCAGTTGGTTCAGAGCGCCGCCCTGTCACGGCGGAGGTCGAGGGTTCGAGCCCCTTCAGCGTCGCCATATACAAAGAGCCCCGCGTCCTGCGGGGCTCTTTTGCGAAGATTAGACTTTTGGAACAGGCGAAATGGGGGCTTCGATCGCCACGCCACCCCGCGCCTCGCCGTCGCCGGAAATCGGCGCGCGGGCTCGCTGCCGGCGTTCTTTCGCCGTTTCGATTACGACGTAGAGCACCGGAATGATGAACAGGCTCAAGAGCGTCGATACGATCATTCCGCCGAAAACTGCTGTCCCGAGCGAGCGGCGGGCTGCGCTGCCGGCGCCTGTCGCCAAGACAAGCGGCACAACGCCGAAGGTGAAGGCCAGCGAGGTCATCAGAATCGGCCGTAAGCGGATTTCGGCCGCCGAGCGTGCGGCTTCAACGATACTCGCGCCACGCGCGCGGAGTTGATTGGCGAACTCCACGATCAGGATGCCGTTCTTGGTGGCTAATCCGATCAGCATCACATAGCCGACCTGCGCGAATACGTCGCTCTGAAATCCGCGCAACTTAAGGCCCAATAGCGCGCCGAAGATCGCTAGCGGAACGGCGAAGAGGATGACCAGCGGATCGGTGAAGCTTTCGTACTTTGCGGAAAGCACGAGGAACACGAAAACGATGCCCAGAGCGAAGATCATAATGGTTTGGTTGCCGGACTGGATCTCGTCCAATGAGAGCCCCGACCATTCGTAGCCGATGCCGGGCGGGTTTACTTGCGAGGCGATCTTTTGCATCGCCACGATCGCTTGGCCTGAGCCATGGCCCGCGCTCGCCTGACCATTGATTTCGATCGAGCGGAAGAGGTTGTAGTGGGTGATGATCGGGGCGGTCGTCTCGCGCGTGACCTTCACGAGCTGCGTGAGCGGCATCACGTCGCCGTTGTCGTTGCTCACGTAAAGTTGGCTTAGGTCCGGAATCCGAGCGCGATATGGGGCGGCCGCCTGGACGTATACGCGATACGAACGGTTCAGATAGTCGAAGTCATTCACGTACTCCGATCCTAAATCGATCTGAAGCGTGCTGAAGATATTTTGTAGCGGCACGTGAACCGCCAGAGCTTTGCCGCGATCGACGTCCAGGACGAGTTGCGGACTGTTCAGGCGGAAGGTTGTGAAGACGTTTTTGAGCGCCGGATCCTGATTTCCGAGGCGCATGTAGGCAAAGGCCGTCCCCATGAGCGCCGGCAGCCCGAGATTCTGATGGTCTTCAAGTTCAAACTGAAAACCGCCGACGTTGCCGATGCCTTGAACGGGCGGCGGATTGAATGCGAACACTTGCGCGTTTGGAATGCCGAAGAACGGACCTTGTATGCGTCCTAAGATCGAATCGAGCGAATGCGCGCTTCCGCGGCGCTCGCTCCAGGGAGCTAAGCGCACGAACATGATGCCGTGACTTGGGCCTGAGCCGCCGAAGCTAAAGCCGGCGACGGAGAACTCCGCTACGACCTCCGATTGCTGCCCAATGATGCCTTCAACCTTGCGGATTACTTGCGAGGTCGCATCGATCGAACTGCCTTCGGGTGTCTGAATCGTGACGATGAAGTAGCCCTGATCCTCGTCGGGCACAAACGCGGTCGGCGTCGTGCGGAACAAGATGAACGTAACGATCAGGCCAATGACAAACAGACCGATGACCAGCGGCGTGCGGGCGAGGACAAGCGGCAACGATCGCCGATAGGCGGACCTCGTGGTTTGGATGATCCGATTGACGGTGTTAAAGAAACGGTTTTGCGGTCTGGCGAGGCCGCCCTGGGCAAAGAGCGCAGTCAGCGCGGGCGTGAGCGTAAGCGCATTGAAAGCGGAAATCGTGATCGAGCACGCGATCGTTAGGGCGAACTGCCGGTAGAGCTGGCCGGTCGTTCCCGGAAAGAACGCCACCGGCACGAAAACCGCGAGAAGCACCAGCGACATCGCGATGACTGCGCCAGTGATTTCGCGCATCGCTTCGGTGGCCGCGGCGTGCGGCTCCATCTTCTTTTCCTCGATGAAGCGCGAGATATTTTCGATCACGACGATCGCATCGTCCACGACGAGCCCGGTAGCCAGCGTGAGACCGAAGAGCGTGAGCGTATTGATCGAGAAACCGAGGAGCTTCATCAAACCGAATGTGCCGATCAGCGAAACCGGGATCGTGATAAACGGCACCAGCGTCGTTCGCCAGTTTTGCAGAAAGAGAAAGATCACGACGACGACCAGGAGGATCGCTATCAAGAGCGTGATCAGCACTTCGCGGATCGACTCGTTGACGAAGTCCGTCGTATCGAAGGCGACCTCATACTGAACGCCGGGCGGAAACTTCTGCGAGAGCGTGGCCATCGCGCTGCGGATGCCCTTCGAGAGCTGGAGAGCGTTGGCGGTAGATAGCTGCAAAATGCCAAGACCGATGGCGGTTTTGCCTTTGTAGCTCAAACGGCTCGAGTAGTCTTCAGCTCCGAGTTCAACGTGTCCAACGTCGGCCAGTCGCACGAAGCCGCCATCGGGATTCGCGCGCAGGATCATCTGGGAAAATTGGTCCGGCGTGCTTAACCGCCCGATCGCCCGGACGGCAATCTGATAGGGTTGGTTCTGTGGCGCCGGCGGAGCGCCGATGGCGCCGGCCGCAACTTGCACGTTTTGCTCCTGCAGCGCCGAAACGACGTCGCTGGCGGCAAGACGATTCTGCTGGAGCTTCTGCGGATTGAGCCATAGGCGCATGGCATATTTGCGCTCGCCAAAAATCAAAACGTCGCCAACCCCGGGAACTCGCTTGAGCGCGTTGGTGATCTGCAGGTCGGCATAATTGCTTAAGTAGAGCGCATCGTATTTCGCATTGGTCGACGTCAGCGCGATCGCCATCGTGAAAGAGCCGGAATTCTTGCTGACGGTAACGCCGGTTTGTTTGATTTCGTTAGGCAGGCGCCCCAATGCGGAATTTACCGCGTTCTGCACGTCGTTAGCCGCTTGATCCAGATCGCGGCCCAGTTCAAACGTGCAGGTAATCTGGCTCGTCCCGTCATTGCCGCTCGTGGACGCGATGTAGCGCAACCCTTGAACGCCGTTGATCGCTTGCTCGAGGGGCGTTGTTACTGCGGATTCAACCGCCTGGGCGTTGGCGCCGGTGTAATACGCAGTGACCGTCACCACCGGCGGCGCAATCTTGGGGTATTCTGCGATCGGTAGGGACGGAATCGAGACCAGGCCGACCAGCAGGATCACCGCCGAGCAGACCACCGCGAAGATGGGCCGGCTGATGAAGAAGTTTTTCACGCGTTCTCCTCGTGCGCTTTCCGACCAAGACCGTGGCGAGAACGCGTCGGTTTCACCTCGAAGGGCGTGGTCTTAAAAGAGGCGTCCCCCGTTGGGCACCGGCCTATCGGGCCGGATGAGAACGACCGCGCCGGTCGCGTCCGGGACGCCGAGGATCAGCACATCGCTCGAGAAACCGGCGATGCGCTTTGGAGGGAAGTTCACGACAGCCAAGACCTGTATCCCGATAAGCGCGTCGGCGGCGTAGTTTGCCGTCAGTTGAGCACTTGAAGCGCGAGTGCCAATCGTTTCACCAAAATCAACGACGAGTTTGTATGCCGGCGCGCGAGCCCCGGCTAAGGGCTCCGCCTCGACGATGGTGCCGGCGCGAATATCGAGGGTTTCAAACGCTTGCACCGCCGTTTGTTTGCTGTTCACAAGTCCCTTGCTTCCACGCGCGTCAATGGACTCGTTTGTGAGGGGAGGGAGTCTTTAGACGTTGAACCCAGCGCGGTTCCCCTGTAGGAGCGTGTGCCGAGATAGCTCAGTTGGTAGAGCACAGGTCTGAAAAACCTGGTGTCCGCAGTTCGATTCTGCGTCTCGGCACCACATGTAAAACGCCCGTCTCGCAGGAGTGCGGGCGTTTCTTTTTTTGCCGCCATTTAGCGCACGGGTGCGATACCGAACAGGACACAGATCGCCAAGCCGATAGCTACCACGTCCTCGATCAACGCCGACGCGACGCCCCCCGCGCGCTCGATGAGCCACAAGCGTACCGCTTTGCCGCCGTACGTGCCGATCAGCGCTCCGATGACGCCGACGAGGGCGCCGGCGACCGAGGCGGCACCGTGCCACGCGCACAGCATCCAGCCGACGAAGGCGCCGCTCGCGATGCGCGCGATCAGCCCAGGCGGAAACGTGCGTGGCGGCGTCTTTGGCAGCATGTCGCCGACAAGCTCGCCCAGGGCCGCGACGGTCAGGACGTATCCGGCGATGCCACCGCGGGCTAAGTACAACGCTGCGGGAGCCGTCAGGCTGCGAAGGCCCGCGACGACCCCGAGCAACAAGGCACCGATCAGCACAGACACCATCACGAGCGCGCTCCTTGGAAAGTTCTGGAACCAGCGGTCACCGGGCTATAACTACCGCATCAGCCTTACTTGCACGAGGTAGGTTTGAGCGCCTAGGGTCGTCCGGGGGGATCCGGCACGACGCGGTAGGCGCCGACCTTGCCGTCGCCGCGCAGCCGCAGTCTCACTTCCATCTTGCCTTGCGTGAAAAATGCACGGTAGGCGTAGCGGGCATGGTCGGCATCGACTCGGATGATCTTGATGCCATCGTAATCGCCTAATCGGTGCATCGTTTGCGAGAGAAACAGGACCTGATAGTCCTGGATCTGCGATTTGAGCGCGTCATCGAAGTGTTGCCTTGCGACGTCGGGTTTGTTGTCGTAGATGGCGCGCGTGATCGAATCGGCGAGCTGCGTCGGTGTTTGCGCGCTCGAGGTTTCGGATCCCGGGTTTGTCGCGCCATGCGAACCGCAGCCGCTCAGGAGAAACGCCGCTGCGGCGGCTGCGGTGAGCGCGACGTTAGGCATTTAGAAGATTCCCCACCCGAATGCTTGCGCGGCGATCCTCTGTGGTGGTCGCTGATGCGCCCGGCGGCTGGCTGCAACGCGCGCGGTCGTCATCGACGTCGTCTGCTGCATAAAGGGTCCCGCGCCGGATGGCTGATCGTTTTGAGCCACCTGCGTGACCGGGCGGCTTGCGACCGGCTGTTGCGATCGCACCATCGAGAGCTGGTGCTGTTCTTTTGTGATTTGCTGCCGCTGAGCGACGACGATCTGGTGTTGCAGCGCGACCTCGTGCTGAAGCGAGCGATTCAAAGCGACTTCGTTGTTGTAGGCACTCGTTTCGTCTTGGTAGGAGAGCCACGCGTTGTGGGCGTCTTGCTCGGCTGCGGCTTGGCGACGGGCGTCCTCGGCATAGCGCTCGTGTACTTTCTTGTTGTGATTGATGATCAAGAGCGTGGCGGCCGCACCGCCCAGGATAATATTACGGGTGCTGGCGGCGCCGTCGGCAAGGGCAGGCGCGGTCGGTAGGGCGATCGCGGTCAGCGTCGCGGCCAGCAGCCCGGCGGCCGCTCGGTGAATGAAAACGCGGTTCATGTTTGGAGTTCGCCTCCTTCGTTAAGACCCGCTAGGAAAACGGGCTAACTATTGCTCATCGTTCCCGCCCTGGGCGGGCTTCATGCAGCCAAGCAGGCGCTCATTTGGCGCCGAAGCCTGTCCCGAGAACGTTTGTGCAACTGCGGAGGCGGGGCGCACCCTGCCTTAGGGACCTCCGAACCGGACTCCAACGCTGAAGGTCCGTGGCGGAGCGTAGTGATTGCCCTGCGCGTTTAAAATCGTAACGAAGTAGCGGGTGTTGAGCAGGTTCTGGACGTCGAGTGTAAGCGCCGTATGCGGGCCGATGCTGATGCCTTTTTCTAGGTTGAACGTTGTGTGCGGCGTCCGCTTGCAGAACCCCGGGGTGTCGGCCGGACAGATGCCTGAGGATAGTCCGCTGCCGTACTCCCCGTCGACCGAAAACCATCCCCCTCGCTGATCGTTAAGAAGCATGCCGCCGTTGACGCTGTAACTTTGGTCGTGATCGGCGGGCGTGAAGTCCGTCGGCGACCCGAAGCACGGCGCCAGGAGCTGCGTCTCGCAGCCTTTGTTCAGCGAAAGGGTGTGCGCAACCGAGAAGTAAGCGCGACCGTTGCGCGCAAGCGGTTGCACGTAGTTCACCGCCTCCTGCGAGAGACGCCCCACCGCGTAGTTGATGTCTTGGTGCAGCAGCGTCACGCCGACTTGCGTGTCGTCAATGAGATCCACGGCGTTCTTTTGCCACACGCGAAAGCCGAGTGACCCGTTCCCGAGCGGCACGTGTCCGCCGAACTCCAACTGCGTGTCGCGCTCCGGCTTGAGGTCGAACTGCGCAACCGAGGGTTGCAACGGGAGATTCAGCAGCTGCGCGGCCTGGGGGCTCACGTTCTCGAATGAGAACGGCTCGAAAAATCGGCCGATGTAGGCATAGACGTTGGCACGCGGAGAGAAGAAACGGGTCAGTTTCAGACGGGGGCTGAAGCTACCGAAGCCTTGCGAAAACTCGGTCGACTTGATGTTGAAGTAATCGTAGCGCAGGCCGTAATCCACTTCCCAGTGGTCGCTCATCCGCCAGCTGTCCTGGATGTATGACTGGTGGGTGTTCCCGATATTTGGGCGGTTGTCTACGACGGTCATCGCCGCATTCGGTGTTCCCGGAGCCAGAATCGGTGCGAGAAAGTTGTTCGGCTGCAGCGTCACCACATAATTCTTGAGCACGCGCGCCGCATCGTAGGTGATGCCCGCGCGAATATCGTGGCGACCTGCCTGACGAGAATAGTCGCCTTGGAAGATATAATCGACGGCGGTACGGTCGCTTGAAAGCGAATAGGCGCACGTTGTCGGCCCGAAGTTTCCCGTGACGAGCGCATTGGCGCAGTCGGTTGGCGCGCCGCCACTCGCGATGTGCTGCGCTTCGCCGTAGATGAAGTCGTTGGTCGGATCGGCGAAGTCTCGGATGCGCGAGATCTTGAGGGCCGCCCCAAAGGTCAGCGCGCCCGTATGGCCGAGCGCTTGACGAAACTGGACGCTGAGGAACGTGTCCTCCTGTGTTTCGTTGTCGTCGGTGCTCGCAGGCTCGCCGCCGTCTATGTCATTGGGAATCTGGAACGTGTTGTAGCTGTGGATGAGCGTGACGTTTGTGAAGTTATTTGCGCCGCGCGGAATGGCGAAATGGACAAATTCGTTTGTTCCGCTAGTGTTGTTGTGCGGCGAGCCGAAGTTGGGCGGATCAAGTCCACGAGTGGCTTTCTCGGCGCCGAGCGCGAAAGACATGCCGCCTCGCTCGCCGATCGGCGAATGATATCCAAGCGTTTCGTTGAGATTGGTATACGAACCGTAGGATCCGTCGCCGTAAAAACCGGCGACCCCCCTACCAGCCAACGTCGACGCGTTGACGACCGATCCGAATTTCAAGCCGTATTGCGCGGGATAGGCTCCTTCAATCGTGTCGATGAACGAGACATCGTTGAGGTTGATCTCGCTCCCGATGTCCCGATTGAGCGCCTGCGGAAGCGAGACGCCGTCGATGAGGTAATTGATCACGCCGTGGTCGCCGTTGAGATGCACGACGCCGTTCGCCCCGCGCACTGCGCCCGGAAGTTGAATCAACATTTCAGGGAAGCGGTTGACGAAGGGCAAGCGCGTTAGCGCCGTCCTGTTCAACGCCACGTCGCTCCCACTTCCGCGCGTCGTCGCAGAACGGACCACGTCTACCGACCCAAGCACCTTCAGGGCGGTGAGCGCCAGGGTTACGGCGGCGCCGTCATTGCCGAGATCGACGATGACCCTGCCGCGGGCGTCGCCGGATGTCGCTTCGACGTCGTACGTTCCAAGCGGCAGAGACGCAAACCTGAAGCGGCCGCTGGCGTCGCTCAAGGTCTTGAAGACAGCGTTGTTTCCGCTTGCGGTCACGGTCACGCCTGGTGCGGGAGCGTTGTCCTTCGTTACGATCCCGCCCAAAGAGGCGCTCGCGCCTGCCGCATACGACGGTACGGGCACGAACGCAAAGACCGCTAGCATGAGCGCGACGGCGAACGATGCCCGATGACAAAACGGCATGCGTAGAGTAATTGCCGTGCCAACCCTCGTGTCCTAGGGTTCACGCGATGGTCACAAACACCCACAGTCGAACAATTCATCAATCGATTAAGCGTAGCAGGCTTCGCTTGAAAATGACGCTAATAACTGGAAGGCTACAGAAATGGATCCGAAGGTTGAAGCCGCCGACTGCGGTGATGTGGCGCACCAACCTCTTGCAGCGGCAGTGCGAGCGGCGCAGCACGACAAGTTCACGCGCATGCAGCTCGAGCGCGCCGCGACCCTATTTTCAGCAGTATCCGAGCCCGGCCGCCTGAAAATCATCGCGCTGCTGCTGGAAAACGAATACTGCGTCGGCGATCTCGCGCAGGCGCTCGATGAGGAGCTCTCGACGATTTCAGCGCGCTTGCGGCTTCTTCGGATGCACGGGCTGGTCAAACGGCGCCGCGACGGCAAACACTTGTGGTATTCGCTAGCGGACGATCACGTCGTCGATTTGATCCGCAGTGCGATCGACCACGCGGGGGAGCGGCCTTAGCTCACGGCTTGAGCGCTAGCACGTGCAACCCACGATGCATGGAAAAACGGTACCGCGACCCCTTGCGAAACCCTCCGCTCTACGTGGGCAACAAGCGCCGCAAAAAGCGTTCGTGGTTGTAGCTCTTGCTCTGCCCAAAGTGCACGACGACCACGCCCTGAGAGGGAATGATGTAGAGCCCTTGCCCGCCGGCGCCCGATGAGTATGCGACAAAGTCCGTCTCGCCCGGTTGATAGAGCCAAAATCCGAGCCCGTACCGCGGGTTAACCGTCCCCGGCCGCCAGCACGCGGTGATCGAGGATTCTTCGATGATGCGCGTGCCCTCCCAAATCCCGCGCTGCACGAGCAGCTGTCCGAATTTTGCCCACTCGCGTGCGGCGAGAAACGCGCCGGTTGGCATGGTCTCGGTTCCATCTTTGAGCTTGCGCCAGGACCCAATGCGCAGCCCAATTGGATCGACGATGCGGGCTTTGAGGTATTCAAGCGGAGTCAGCGCCTGCGAAGCTAATTTCTTGCTCAGTACACCGCCGAAGACTTGCAACGGGATGCCGCTGTAAGTAAACGTCGTGCGTGCTTCGTGGGCGAGTGGTTTTGCGATCGCATCTTCAAAGGTTGGTACGCCCGCGCCGAGCCCACCAAAGGGGAGGCCCGAGATTAAGCCGAGCAGATCCTCGATGCGCACGCGGGCCTTGGCCCCTTCATTCCAACTTGGAATGCTGCGCGCAACCGGCTCGTCCAGGTCGAGCAGGCCGTCTTCCGCTGCGGCGGCTGCTGCGATCGACCAGAAGCTCTTGGTGCCGCTGTAGAGCGCGTGAACACGCTGGCTGTCCCAGCCGCTGGCGTACTCTTCGAATAGGACGTCCGAGTCGCGCATTGCGAGCAGCGCATGTGGGCCGTGTGCGCCGGCGTATTCGGTCGCGCGCTCCAGTTGGAACATCGAGTTTATGGATGTCTCTGAGGTACGTGTGCAACGTATCCCCGGTTTGGCAAGCAAACGCGACAAGTGACGCGAAGGTGGCCTCTGATGGCCGCTCGATCCTCCGCGAACGACGAACCGCGCTGGCATGCATCGCTAGCGGTCATCGCGGCACTGCTATTGTACATCTCGTTGCCCTCGAAGTTCACCTTCGGGCCGTTATGGCTTTTCCCGGTCCTCGTCTTGGCTGTGCTGATCCCACTGTCGATCGTCGCTCCGGTGCGTCACCACGAAACCGCGGCTCAGCGTTTCTGGTCGATCATTTTGATCGCGATCGTCAACCTCTTCAATATCGCCTCCCTGGTCCTGCTGGTGAGTTCGCTGTTGCATCGGCCGGCCCACGTTGCTCCGGCCAGCGGCGAGCATCTGCTCGTGGCCGGCATCCAGATTTGGCTGACGAATATTCTCGTGTTTGCACAGTGGTATTGGGAGTTAGATGCGGGTGGCCCCGAACAGCGCGCACATGCCTCGTCGGCCGGCCAGTTTGACGCCGCCGACTTCCTGTTTCCCCAAATGGATCCCAAATCGGCCGACCTGCCGTGCGTAGATTCGGGATGGAAGCCGCTCTTTGTGGATTACCTTTTCCTTTCATTCAGCACGGCTACGGCGCTCAGCGCCGCCGACACGTTCCCGCTTACGCGCATGGCCAAGATGCTGATGCTGGCCGAAGCGATGGTTTCCCTGACGACGATCGGCATCATCATTTCACGGGCGATAAACATTCTCAGTTAGGCCCGTTCCCATATTGCGCTGAAGCTCGACCCAGTCGCCCGGGCCAATGCGCGTGCCGCCGCGGAACGGAAAGTCGAGTTCGATGATCAGCACGAACATCAGCGCGATCAGCGCCGCGATGATGGCCGTCATCGTGAGCTGTATCTTGCCGTTGTCCATCCCGAAGAAGAAGGTGAACCCGATCGTAAAGATGGCGCCGACGATTAAAGTGAACCACAGAATGGGGGGAACGGCGGTGACATTCTCGCTGAGGCGCTGGCGGCGGGCATCGAAGAATGTCTGCACCATTTGCAGCGCGGTTGCAAAAACAGTACCCTGTGCAGGAGTGCGCGGCTGAATGTCCATCACGTCGTGCAGGATGACGTGGCCTGCGCGCTCGGTTTTCGCGCTGCTGAGGCCATACTGCATCAGCGGCCACTCATCGTTGATCATCAGGTTGATGTAGCGTGCCAGATCGTGTTGCAGTTTCGATTGCTGCGCCGGCGGTAAACCATAGGCGAGGTGGTAAAGATCACCGACCGCGCTCGCTTCTTGTTGCGAAACGGACGTGGCAGCGTCGAATTCTTGCCAGACGACGATGACGACAAAGGCCAACAGAACCGCGTAGATGATGCCCACCAGCGAGGACGCAAAACCGGTGACGTCGTTGTGGCGTTTGAGCACTTCGTGTGGCGCAAGGCGGCGCACGAGTACATGCGCGCCGCAGGAGATGCCGACCATGAGGGCCACCATCAAGAGCGTAAAGAGAGGCGTTGACGTGTTATACACCCACTGCACGCCGGACGGTTTCGCGTGAGTCCCAAGCGAGGCCTGGCCATCCCCAGGGACGCAAATGATGCCACGGTTCGCGCCGGGATGCACGACGTGCGGGTAACGAACCTCGGCAAGATCTTTTGGCCGCAGCTTCGCGTCACTAAAGGCGACCTGTTGCAGTACTACGCGGATGTCGCGGCCGTTCTATTGCCGCATCTGAAAGATCGTGCGATGGTCATGAAGCGTTATCCGCACGGGATCGGCGGTGAGTTCTTCTTCATGAAACGCACCCCGCAGCCGCAGCCGGAGTGGCTACAGACGTGCCGGATCGTGCATGGCTCCGGCAACGCGATCGACTTTCCGATGATCAATGACGTAGCCGCGCTTCTGTGGGTGATCAATCTGGGGTGCATCGATCTCAACCAGTGGTACGCGCGATGCGATGACGTAGACCGTCCCGATTACCTACATTTCGATCTCGACCCCGGCAGCGCGCCGTTCTCTGTTGTTCGAGAGGTTGCGTTGGTCGTTCGGGATGGGCTCAAGGGCGTCGGCGTGCCGAGCTATGCGAAGACCTCGGGCTCGAAGGGGATGCACGTCTACGTGCCGATCGTGCGCGGCCCGACGCAAAAAGCGGTATGGACGTTTGCGAAGGCGTTTGCGCAAACGGTCGCATCGCACTATCCGGCGTTAGCGACGGCAGAATATCGCGTGGAAAATCGGCCTAGGGGCCGCGTTCTGGTTGACTACAATCAAAACAGGTGGGGAGCAACCTTAGCGTCGGTTTATTCCGTCCGTCCGACGCCGCGCGCGACTGTTTCGGCGCCGGCCACATGGGATGAGATCGAGTCAGGCTGTGAGATCGAGGATTTTCGGATCGATAACATGCGGGAGCGCATTGCCAAGGTTGGCGATCTTTGGGATCCGATGGTAAAAAACCGCGGACGTTTCGACCTCTCTCATCTAATACCCGAGCTCACGCCGAAGGATCGCAAAGCGTGAAGGGCGATGCGCCGCGCGGCTGCTGCAACTGCTCGGTCGTGCATTGGCGCGGCGCTTTATCGGGTCGAAATCGTAAGGGCTTCGTTCCGTGACGAAAACGCCCGTTGGTCACGTGATCGAACTCGACTTCGAGCACCAATGAAGGCTGGACGGGGAACCACTGAGACTCTGCGCCCCGGTTCCAGCGGTTTGGGCCGCCCGGCGAACGAGCCGTAAAAGCTGATGCGCCTTGCAGCCCCTCCAACTGATTGAGTAGATCACGCTTTTTCGTCGCGCTTAATCCCGACGTGAAGCCGACGTAATCGAAATCTCCGCTTTCGTCGTAGAGTCCGAGCAAGAGGGAAGCCACGGATCGACCATCTTTGCTGACGCGGTAGCCCCCGACCACGCAGTCAGCGGTACGCATCCGTTTGACTTTCACGGCGGCGCTTCGCTCGCCCGATGCGTAAGCGGCGTGAAGGTCCTTGGCGATGATTCCGTCGAGGGCGCCGCCGACCACTCGCAGCCAGCGCTGCATCGCTTTGGGATCTTGCGTTGCAGGCGAAAGTCGCAGAAGTTCCTGGCCCTTGAAGTGATCCGCAAAGCGCTCGAGCAGCGGCCTGCGGTCGCGCAGCGGCAGCTTCCAGGTTTCGCGAAGCGTCTTATCGACCAAGAGATCGAACACCAAATACGTCGCCGGAAACTTGCTCGCCAACATGTTGACGCGCGAGGCAGCGGGATGGATGCGCTGCAGCAGTTGGTCGAAGTCCAGCCGGTCGCAGACCGGCACGACGAGTTCACCGTCCAAAACGAACGCCGGCGCCCCGAGCGAGCGCAATGCGGTCGTAACCTCGGGGAAATAGCGCCCTAGTGGCTGTCCCGCCTTGGACTGGAGATAGATCTGATCACCGTCTCTAAAGGCGATACAGCGAAAGCCATCCCACTTTGGTTCGTACAAGACGGCTTCCGGTGGCGGGAGTTCGCGTTCGAGACGCGCTTCCATCGGAGGCAGCGGCGGATGGATCGGCAACGCCACGCTGGACTAGCGCCGCCCGCGTTCTTTAGGGCTTCCGACCACCCGCCATCCACTCTTCGAATACGTTTAAGTGCGTTTCGTCCCAATACGGTCCGCCCGGCGGCATCCGCGGCTCCTGCTTTCCGGTCAGGGAGTCATAGACTGCTTGGGCATTCTTAGGATCGGACATGTACTCGTACTCATCGAGCATAACTCCCATCGGGCCCATGTGGTCGATGTCGATCGCTCGAAACAGCGGGCGTATGTCTTTTGCGAACGAAAGCGCCCGATCGTTTTCCGGCATACTGTCTCCTTACAGTGCAGCTGTTGTACCCGCGTTCTACCGGCCCAATGCGATTGAAACCTGGCTCTCCGGCGTCGGTTCGTACAGGACGGGCCCGGCGGCTCGACGGCCAACGAATGAACGATGTATATAAAGGAAGGCGGGCGTTTCATCCTGAGCTTGCCTGCCCGAATGGGTATCGAAGGGCGAGGGGTCGCCAAAGCGTGCACAGAACGGTCGGACGCGCAAGTGCGGGTATGATGTAATGGCAGCCTGCGACCTTCCCAAGGTTGATGCGCGGGTTCGATTCCCGCTACCCGCTCGCGGCGACGTAGCCAAGTGGTAAGGCAGAGCTCTGCAAAAGCTCCATTCCCCAGTTCGAATCTGGGCGTCGCCTTTTCCTAAATTGCGGATTGCAGTCGTTGGAGCCGGCGCGATCGGCGGGTTCGTCGCCGCCACGTTAGCGCTGGCCGGCAACGCTGTTGCGGCCGTCGCGCGCGGCGAGCATCTGAGGGCGATCCGGCGTGACGGGCTTCGAGTAACGAGCGAAGGCGGTCAGTTCACAGCTCGAGTGGCGGCCGCTGCAGACTTGCGAGAGCTCGGTATTTTTGATCTCGTTCTGGTCGCCGTCAAGGCGCATCAGTTGCTCGAGGTTGTTCCCCAATTAATACCGTCGATCGAAGCAGGCGCGACGATCGTGCCGCTGCAAAACGGGATCCCGTTTTGGTATTTTGCGGATCGAACGCTGCAGACCGTTGACCCCGGCGGCGCGATCCGCGCGGCGATTCCCCGCGGGCAGATCGTCGGCGCCGTCATCCACACTTCGGGTGAGATCTTAACGCCTGGGACGGTCCGCCAATCGGGTGGGCGCAACTACATTTTGGGGGATCCGGATCTTGGCCACTCGACACGCGCCGAAAGCACGAGCGCTCTGTTGCGATCGGCCGGGATGGATGCGCCGGTCGTTGCGGATATCCGGCCTGCGGTCTGGCAAAAACTGCTGGGCAACGTTTCGCTGAATCCCGTCAGCGCCCTGACGCACCTGACGATCAAACCGATGCTGGAAGATCCGGCGACGCGCTCGCTGATCGCACGGTTGATGGAAGAAACCGTGCGGGTGGCGGCGGCCACCGGTGTGCGCCTCGAAGTCAGCGTGCAAGAGCGTATCAACTTTGCAGCGCGTTTGGCTGACGTCAAGACCTCGATGCTCCAAGATCTGGAAGCCGGACGCCCGCTCGAGCTCGAGCCGATTGTCGGCGCTGTGATCGAGACTGCCGAACTCTTCGGCGTCCACGTTCCCGCGGTACGCACGATTTATACGCTGACCAAATCGCTGCGGCGTTCGGCGACGTGAAGCTCTTAACCGATCTCGCCGGCATCGGTAAGGAATCTGCCGCGCGCTTTGCGGAGCTGGGCGTGAATACGCCGCTCGACTTGCTCAACCACTTTCCGTTTCGATACGATGATCTGCGCGCCCCGACGCCGGCGCGAGATCTCGGGCGCAGCGAGAGCGAAGAGAACGCGGTTGGGCGGATCGTTTGGCTGCGCGAGCGCCGCGCGCGCCTGCCGATTGTGGAGGCGGAGATCGAAGATGAGAGCGGACGCTTTATGGCTACGTGGTTTGGGCGCGGGTATTTGATCGGCGCGCTGCGCAAGGGCCAGCGCATCTTTGTGCGCGGCCGAGTTACGCGGGCGCGCGGCGGCGTGGCCATGAACGTCGGGATCCACCGAGTGCTCGACGAAGACGAGGAGTATCGCGGCGAAATCGTGCCGGTGTATCCGGCGAGCAAGAATCTGACGTCGCGTAAGATCCGCCAAGTGATCGGCCGCAATCTGGGCGCGATGCTGACGCTGCCGACGGACCCACTGCCAAAGAAGATCGCCGCGCGTTTCGGCTTTCCGCCGGCGCTCGACGCTTACCGCCAAATCCATGCACCGCAAGCGCCGCCGGCGGCGGCTGCTGCTCGCGAACGTTTCATCTTTACTGAGTTTTTGGCGCTGGCGCTAGCGGCGCAACTCAAACGGACGCAGCGAGAAACGAGCGAGCACGCCCAGCCGCTGGCCCGGCCGCCGAAACTGCTTGAGGAGTTGGAACAGCACCTGCCGTTCAGCCCTACCGCCGCGCAACGGCGCACGATCGAAGAAGTGTGGCACGACATGGCGCGCGAGGCGCCGATGAACCGGCTGCTGCAAGGCGACGTCGGCAGCGGGAAAACCCTCGTCGCCGCAGCCGCGATCCTGATGGCCGCCCGCAACGGCGTCCAGTCGGCGCTAATGGCGCCCACGGAAATTCTTGCTGCACAGCACGCAGCCAAACTGGCGCCCCTGCTCTTGCCGCTTGGGATCACGGTCGAAGCGATCTTTGGTAGCCAAGGCGCGCGATCGCGTACCGCGGCCACGCGTAAGCTGGCCAGTGGTGAGGCACGTCTGGCCGTTGGAACGCACGCGCTGCTGACCCAAGGGGTCGATTTTGCGCAGCTCGGCTTGGTGATCATCGACGAGCAGCATCGCTTCGGTGTTGAGCAGCGAGCCAGACTGCGCGCCAAGGGCTTGTGGCCGCACACGCTCCACATGACGGCGACGCCGATTCCGCGAACGCTAGCGCAATCGGTGTACGCCGACTTGGACCTCTCAATCCTGGACGAGCTACCACCAGGCCGCACGCCAATCGAAACGTTCACGCTTCGTACCGGCCGACTTAAAAAAGCGTACGAATTCGTGCGTAAAAACGCGGCGCGCGGCGCACAAGCCTATATCGTGGCGCCGGCGATCGAGGAATCGGAAGGCGGGCTGACCAGCGTGATTGCCGAGTACGATCGTCTGCGGACCAGCGAATTTGCGGACTTGCGGGTGGGGCTCTTGCACGGCCGTCTTGCTCCGCGCGAGAAGGATCACGTGATGGCTCTTTTTGTGCGCGGTGATCTCGACGTGCTCGTTTCCACGACCGTCATCGAGGTCGGCGTTGACGTGGCGAACGCGACTGTAATGGTCGTCTTGGACGCGCACCGCTATGGATTAGCGCAGCTGCACCAACTGCGCGGGCGTGTAGGAAGGGGCGCGGCGCGCTCTTATTGTTTGCTGATCGCACCGAACGAAGCCATCGAAGTGGAACGGCTCGCGTTCTTGAGCGGCTCAGGCGACGGCTTTGCAATAGCCGAAGAAGATTTGCGGCTGCGCGGGCCGGGCGAGTTCGCCGGGACGGCGCAGTCCGGATTGGTCAATTTCAAGGTTGCAGACCTCGTGCGCGACGTCGATATTTACCGCCGCGCGAAGGAATGCGCCGAGCAGATCGTACGTAAAGATCCACAGCTTGCGCAACCTGATAACCGCGGCTTGCGCGAACTCTTGGATGCCGAACCTAGCGCGCGCGCGATGCTCGCTTCGTCTTAGCGAGATTGTTCTCGAAGCTTAGCCGCCTTGCGACAGGCTCCGAGCGAGCGGCAATAGAACAGGCCGGGCTGCCATTCTTCTGTATGAGGTGCATGTTTTGCGTCTTTTGTCGTTGTTGAATTCGATTTGTTTCGCCCTTGTGGCGCTGCTGATCGTCGGATCGGCAGCTGCTCGCGCCGATTCGTTGCCGGTCACGAGAGCGACTCTACCCAATGGCCTGAGCGTTATCGTCGTTCGCGATAGGTTAGCGCCGGCAGTGACCGTGGTTCTCAATTACAAGGTTGGCTCCAACGAACAACGCTATGCGGGCCAAGCACATGCGCTGGAGCATATGATGTTCCGGGGCAGCCAGACCGTCAGCGAATCGCAACTCGCGGACATCAGCGAATTGATGGGCGGCAACCTCGATGCGGACACGCAGGGGGAGATCACGCAGTATTTCTTCTCTGTGCCTGCGCAATACCTCGACGTAGCCCTGCGTTTGGAGGCATCGCGAGCCCGCGGGCCGTCGCTTACGCAAAGGGATTGGAACATCGAACGCGGGGCGATAAAAAACGAGGTCACCCAAGACGAGAGCGTCGCCATCGAGAAACTCTTCTTGCGCACGATCTTACCTACGCTCTTTGCAGGGACACCCTACGCTAACGACACGCTCGGTACGCTGAATAGCTTCAACCATCAGATCAACGCTCCGCAGCTTCGCAGCCTCTACCGTAACTGGTATCACCCCAACAACGCGGTATTTGTGATCGCGGGCGATGTCAATGGACCATCGACCGTCAAGGCGGTCGCGAAATATTTCGGCTCGATCCCCGCAGCAGCGTTGCCGGGGCGCCCGGCGGTTGCTTTGCGTCCAATCAAAGCGGCAACGTATCGCGTCGACAGCGATCAGCCTTACGATATCTTGGCGACCGCGTACCGCATGCCGGGCTTTAAGTCGCCCGATTATGCGGCGGGCCAAATTCTGGAGTCCGTGCTGAACAACCAGCGCAGTAATCTCTACGGTCTGGTCGCTTCTGGTAAGGCGCTCTACGCGGGCATGCAGGATATCGAAGCACACCCCTTGGCGTCTGCTGCGGCCGCTTTTATGGTCGTGCCGGTGACGGCTAATCCCGAGAACTCAATCGCTGAAATGAACGCCGTATTGGCGGACTATCGAAAGAACGGCGTGCCCCAAGAGCTGGTAGACGTTGCCAAGCAGCGTGCGATCGCAGACGCGGAGTTTCGCGGGAACTCGATCGATGGACTTGCCTTCGAGTGGAGTGACGCAGTCGCCAAAGAAGGCCAGAGCTCGCCGGACCAGATGCTAGCGGAGATCAAGCAGGTGACGGTTGAGCAAGTCAATCGTGTCCTGCGGCTGTACGTCGTGCCCAGTAAAGCGATCACCGCTTTCGCCGTCCCGAAAAACGCAGGGAAGATCAATGCCGGTGCGTCCCAGGGGCTAGCCAAGGAAAATAATACCCTGACGATTCTCCATCACGATCCGTTGCCGTCCTGGGCGATTGCAGCGTTCAAGCACATTGCGGTTCCGGCAGCCACGCTGAGCCCGGTGGCCATCACCCTCTCGAATGGAATCCGCCTCATCGTGCAGCCCGAGCACATCACGCATACCGTCGTCGTGCGCGGCTCCGTGCAGTCGAATGAGATGATTCAAGCGCCGCCGGATAAGCTTGGAGTCGGCGATATCACGGCCGGGCTGTTTGCGTTTGGCACAACCACCTATGGCCGCATCGCACTGCGCCAAGAGCTCGATAAGATTGCGGCCGAGGTCACAGCGGGGACGCAATTCTCCCTCGATGTCTTGAGCAATCAATTCGAGCGCGGCGTGCAGCTCTTGGCCGATGAAGAGTTACACCCGGCTTTTCCGGAAAAAGATTTCGAGACGGTCAAGGGGCAAGCGGTGGGGGCGTTGACCGGTGCGATGAGCGCCCCAGATCATCTCGTTGAGGTAGCTCTCAATAAGGCGCTTTATCCAGCTCAGGACCCTGTCCAGCGCTTCGCCACTCCGCAGACCGCCGGCGCGGTCGCGCTCCCCGACTTGAGGTCGTACTACACATCAGTATATCGCCCCGACATGACGACGATCGTGGTGATCGGCGATACGACGCCCGAAGCCGCAAAGAAACTCTTCGAGCAGTATTTCGGCGGCTGGACGGCTCAGGGCGCTAGGCCCGGCGTCTTCTTGCCGGCCGTTCCGGACAACAAGTCGGCGGATGCCAACGTCCCCGCTCAGGGCCGCGTGCAATCGCAAGTGCAGCTCGTGCAAGTCAACGCCTTGAGGCGCGACAATCCGGATTGGGCGACCCTCCAAGTTGCAAACACCGTGCTGGGCCGCGGAGGGAGCTCCATCCTTTTCCACGATCTGCGCGACCAGCACGGGTACGTGTACAGCGTCTTCACATCGCTCGAGGCGCACAAGAACCGAGCGACGTTTTCGATCAACTTCGCTGCGGACCCTGAACGGATCGTGCCTGCTCAACGCCTGGCGATGACCGACTTGAACCACCTTACGCACAAGACTCTCGATCTTGCCGAGCTGCAACGTGGCAAAGCGATGCTGATCGGTGACATTCCGCTGCGCGAGACGAGCTATGATGCGGTTGCATCACAGCTCATCAATTTTGCTGAACTGGGGCTGCCTTTGGTGCAAGCGAGCATCGATGCCCGGCGCGAATTGGACGTTACGCCGCAAGCGCTGCGAGCCGTGCTCGCAAAATGGGTCCGTCCAAACGATTTCGTGCGCGTGATCGAGGGCCCAGCTCCGAAGTGAGTTTGCCGTCGCCGCGGCGCGTGGGGGGCGTGGGGTTTGATTTTGATCACACGCTCGGAATCGACAACAAACTGGAGCGGGTCGCGTTCTTGCGGCTGCTCGAATTCGTGCCGCTCCAAGAGCTCACGCTGCTGCAAGAGACCGAGCGCATCGATGAGTTGCTGGCGCTGCAGCGCTCGGGGACCTTCAGCATCGATCAAGCGGTCGGACACTTTGCGCGAGCCCATGGCATCGAGGGCGCGTCGGCCGTCTTAGTCGAGCGCTTTAAGAGGTTTGCGCTCGAGGGCGTTGAGCAATTCGTGGTTCCCTTACCGGGGCTTAACGATCTGTTGGAGGGTTTGCGGGCTGCGGGGGTTCCGAGCGCGATCCTGAGCAACGGTTGGAGCCCCTTGCAAGATCGCAAGGCCGCGCGTGTCGGATTCGTGGGGCCGGTGCTCGTGAGCGACCAAATCGGGGCGCAAAAGCCGGATGCACGGGCGTTTGCGGCATTGGTTGAGGCGCTCGGCGTGCCCGCTGCGCAAACATGGTACGTCGGCGACAATCCCGCGGTGGATGTAGCCGGCAGCATTGCCGCAGGACTCAAGGGCGTCTGGCTGGACGCCGAGGCAAACGACTATCCGAGCGATTTGGGGCCGCCGTCAGCGACGATTTCGGACTTGCGCCAGCTGCTCGACGTCGTGCCGCTGTAAGTAGCCTCACGCGCGGGTCACTGCAAGAGGCCGGGAGCAACTCTCGCCCGAAGCGCTGAACTGATTTCAGGAGACTAGGATGCGTCGTTTTGCCCTGCTTCTATTTGCCTTTGTGGCGGTTGTTCCGTTCACCGGCTGCGTAGGGCATGTCGGCAATTCGCTGCCCGCGGTGGGCGGCGCCAACGCACCACGCAGCTATCTGCCTGTGCTGCCACGCTTTACCCGCGCCTTTCTTGGCAGCGCGCCGCGCGTCGCGTGGCGTAGTTCGGGCGCCTGGCGCTTGCCGCCGGCAAGCATGCTGATGCGCACGCTGCTGCGCGCGATCGCCGAGCACGGTTCTTCGAGCTTCAGCCGCGCACAGCGTACTTCATCGGCCGGCTCAGGAGATTCGGAGAGTGTTGGTGTCGTCGTAAACCCGGGCGGACCGTATACCGGGATCGTCGGCTTTCAGACGGCCTATACGCCCTTTAGCGTCCCACAAACCGGTACATCACCGCAGATTCAGATCGGCTATCCACCCGGCGCTACCGGCTCCTCGGCCCTCGTTGCCCCATTGCTCTTGCCCTCGAACGGATCGTGTCTTGCACCTGCGGTGCTCTACGTGGGTTTCGGTGCTAGCACTGCCGCGCTCTTTGTGGCGCTGGATTTTTGCGGCGGCGGATATGATTTTGCGAAGGTGATCGATGATTCGCCGGCCGTCCGGCAGTATGTCGGAATCGTCAACGGACGGCCCGGTTTTTACACGGCGACGCTCACGCCCGACAAACAGCCGACGCCTGCATCAACCTGGTATCTGATGATCTATAATTTTGCGCTATCGCATTTTGACTTGGCGGCTTCCAAGGTCGGCCTCTCTTCAAATACCAGCGGGTTGGGCGTTTTTCTCGGTAAATTCGTGGCCGGCCGGTGTCCGATCACTCCGCCACTGGCGGCGAGCGGCTTGCAGCTCTACAACGCGACGACCGGCACTTTTCAAACGCTCGTGCCAACGATGACCGGCACGACCAGCGTCGTGCTGCCTGTCGGTTCAGGCGACAGCTGCTTCCATGATGACGTGACCGGCCCGGCGAGCTTCACTTTCTCGATGCTCAACCCCAACGCGTTTTGGCAAGTAAACCCACAGGTGCCGACAACGAGTATCAGTGAGTTCTCAAGCGGCATCACCCCCGCGTCGGGCCTCGAACACATCACTAGTGGCCCAGACGGCAATCTCTGGTTCGCGGAGGCCGACCGTGCCCGCATCGGGCGCATAACACCTAGCGGGACGGTGACCGAATTCTCGACCGGAATCACCGCCGGTGGGCAGCCTTGGGGCGTCACCGCCGGGCCCGATGGCAATTTGTGGTTTACCGAGGCCAGCGGTAATCGGATCGGGCGGATCACGCCTTCAGGTGCGGTAACCGAGTTCTCAAATGGAATTTCCTACTTTTCAACTCCGGAAGCCATCACCACCGGGCCGGATGGCAATTTATGGTTCACGGAGACGAACGCGAATCGGATCGGGCGGATCACGCCTACGGGGAACGTGAAGGAATTCTCGAGCGGAATCAGCTCGGGTCCCTATGACATCGCTGCCGGACCCGATGGCAATCTGTGGTTCACAGAAAGAATCGGAAAGATCGGGCGGATCACGCCCAGTGGTGCCGTGACTGAATTCTCCAGCGGGATTAGCGCAGATCCGTTTGGCATCGCCGCCGGGCCCGACGGCCGTCTTTGGTTCACGGAAGAAAACGGAAACTTGATCGGATCGATCACAACCACGGGCACTGTCACCGAATTCTCGAGCGGCATTACCGCAAACTCGGGACCCTGGTCGATTGCGTCTGGTCCGGACGGCAACCTTTGGTTCACCGAGGCTGGGGGTAACGGCAGCCGAATCGGGCGCATCACCACCGCCGGTGCCATAACCGAGTTCTCCAATGGAATTAGCCCCAATTCGGCGCCCGTCAGCATCACGACCGGTCCCGACAGCAACCTGTGGTTTACCGAGGCCGCCTACACCAATGGAAACCGGGTTGGGCAGGTGGTGCCGTAGTTCATTGAGCGAACCGAGCCCAGGGGCGACTGCCTGCGCGTAGAACCGGCGCGCATGGTCAGGCAACTGGGCTTCAGCTTAGTAACGGTCGTCTTTGCCTGTGCAGCGGCGGGCGCACAATCTCAGCCGTACTACGGCAGCGAGCTTGAAAATTTTGCTCACCGCCTGGTTACCTATGAATACAGCGTCGATCCCGTCGGCTCAACCGACGCGAGCCTGCATACTGCCGACGACAAGTTAGCGGACTTCTCGCCGTCCGCGCGGCTCGATTACATGCAAAGATTGCGCGACTTCCGCAACGAGCTGGCGCGGCTTGCGCCGCCTGGCGACGCGCCGGTTCACGATCAGGTCAACTATCTCTTGCTGCGCGCGAACGTCGAAGGCAGTTGGTGGACGGAAGTGTATCTGCAGCCCGACGAACGCAATCCGAGCGTTTACGAGGGCGAATGCAGCAATGGCATCTTCAGCTTGCTGAAAAAATCGTTCGCTCCGGTCGAGACGCGGACCAAAGACGCGATTGGCCGGTTACGCGCGTGCCGGGCCGTGCTCGAGCAAGGAAAGAAAAATCTGACCGGCGCAGTCCGGGAATTCGGTCAAGTCGCTTCCGAAGACATCGCCTCCGGAGATGCCCTTTACACGACGAGCCTCAACGCGATGGCAGAGCGCGCGTCCCCGAACACGAAGGCGCAACTGCGAACCGCGCAAGCCGATGCGCTCTCAGCCTTGCACGATTACAAGCGATGGGTTGACGCGAATCTGGCGCAGTGGCACCAAGGCGGGTTTGCAGTCGGCAAGGACCAGTACAATTGGTACTTGCGGCGTGTGTTGCTCTTGCCTTACACGAGCGATGAGGTTCGCACGCTGGGAGAGCTCGAGCTGGTGCGCGACCGTGCGCTCGAGCAGTGGGAAATCAATCATGCACAGCATGAAAAGGGGACGCGCAGCCAGCCGGCCTTTCACAGCAAAGCGGCGTTCTTAAAATACTACGAGGACCAGACTAAGCGCCTGCGCGCGTTTCTCGCCGCCCGGGATATTGTGAGCGTTCCCCGCTTCCTCGGCGCGTTCCACATCGTCGAGCTGCCGCAAGCCCTAGCAGCAACGAACCCTGGCGGCTTCATGAACCCGCCGGGAATGTTCGATAAGGATCCGAGTGGTTTCTATTTCGTGCCCGACTATGACCCGAAGAACACGAGCTTTTTTGCAGCGCAGGCGCGCCAAGCCGTGCTTCCCGTGCTGGCCCACGAAGGCATTCCAGGACATTTCATGCAGTTTTCGATTGCCTACCACAATCCGGACTACATTCGTCACGTGCAGGGCGATGGGGTCTTCGCGGAGGGCTGGGCATTTTACGGCGAAGAGATGTTGATGCGCTCAGGCTTGTACGATCATGATCCAGCCGGGCGAGCTGCCGTCATCCACTTGATGCGCCATCGTGCAACCCGCGTGGGCGTGGACGTAGCGCTGGCGACCGGCCAGATGTCGCTGGCGCAAGCGATCGACTATTTCAGCCGGAATGCGGGCATCGACCACGATACGGCCTACGGAGAAGGCACCCGCTTCGCGATGGGCCCCGGGCAAGCGATCGACTACCTCGTCGGCAAGACGCAGATCGAAACGCTGCTGGGCCTCGTCAAGGATCGCGAGGGGAAAAACTTCTCGCTACGGGCCTTCCACGATAAACTCTTGTCATATGGGACGGTGCCGTATTCGACGGTACGCTGGGAGTGGCTCGGTGATTCGTCGTGGATCGACCGCGTCCGCGAACCGCTCGAACCGGTTGAATTCTAACTAGAGCGGAGCGCCTTCTAACTGAAAATTACCGGAGGAGAGTTGCGTAGTCGAAAAGTCTCGTCACCTAAAGGGCCGAACGTGCGGCCGACGCCGGGTCGCGTCAAGGAGGCGCTCTTTTCGATGATCGCGCCGCGTTTGGAAGGGGCGCGTTTTCTCGATCTGTATGCGGGCACCGGCGCGATCGGGTTCGAGGCTGCCTCGCGCGGCGCGAAAACGGTAACGAGCGTAGAAGGCCATCGAGAAACCGCAAACGCAATTGAAGAGGCCGTCGAAACACTCGGGGTCCGGCGCAAGGTGACGGTCGTCGCCGCCCCGGTCGACCGGGCGCTCTATCGGTTGGAAGGGCAATTCGATCTGATCTTTGCCGATCCGCCGTATGCCGGCGAGGTGCCGCTGCGGATGTTTGAACTGCTGCGCGAGCGCAATCTGCTGGCCGAAGGCTCGCTCGTGATACTCGAGCACAGCGCGCGAACTATTCTGCCGGAGATACCGGGGTACCGCTGCACGCGCGAAGAAGTCTACGGTGATGTGGCGCTGGCGTTCTTCGCTCCTGTGCCGGGTTGAAGTGCGTTGAAGAACGGCGTGCGGCGAGCGCCGAAAGCGGTCTATCCGGGCTCGTTCGATCCGCCGACCAACGGGCACCTCGATGTAATCGAGCGCGCCGCCAGAATTTTCGCCGAGCTTACGGTAGCAGTCGTCGTCAATCCGCAAAAACGCGAGCCGATGTTCAGCTTGGATGAGCGCCGGGCCATGATCGCGCAGTCCGTCGCGCATCTGCCAAACGTCAAGGTCGAGGACTTCGAGGGTCTGCTCGCCGACTATGTGAAAGCCAAGGCCGCCGACGTCATCATCAAAGGGCTGCGGGTCGTGTCGGATTTCGAAAATGAAATGTCGACCGCGCTGATGAATCGCTCGCTTTCGAATGTGGACACGATGTTCTTGATGTCGGACCAAAAATATTCGTTCGTGAGCTCGAGCATCGTCAAAGAAGTTTTCTTTCTGGGAGGCGACGCCGCGGCGCTGGTTCCGGAACCTGTCATGCGTTTGATGACTCGCAAACGCGATTCTCTGCGCGGCTCAACGTAACGGAGGTGCCCATGTCGGTCTACCGCGTTCTGGATAAACTCGAATCCTACGTCCATGAGGGTACTTGGTTGCCCGCCGGATACCGGATCCTTAGCGAAGAGCGGCTCATCGAATTCGTTGAGAAGATCCGCTCGACACTGCCCGCGGAAGTCGGGCGTGCCAAGGTGATTGCGAAGGATCAGGACCGCATGATTCGCGCCGCGCAAGAGAAAGCGCAGGCCATCGTGACGGAGGCCAGCTCCACCCACGAACAGCTCGTTGATCAGCATGAGATCGTCCAGCGTGCCCGAGCGACGGCTGAGGCCGTTCTGAACGACGCCGAAACGCGCGCGCAAAAAGTTCGCGCGGGCGCCGATCAATATGCATCTGGGCTGTTGGCCGAGCTCGAGTCTCGCCTCGCGAACGCGCTCGGATCGGTGCGCAAGGGTCGCGAAACGTTGACGAGCCGGCCGGCAGCTGCTGCCGCAGCGCCCTTGGCTGAAGCGGCCGCCAAGAGCAAACGTGCGGCGTTCGACTCGCAAGCCGCCGATGAGACGGCCGAGCTCGCGCCGGTAGAACTCGTCGAAAAGTAAGCGTGCGCGTCCCGTCGCGCCCTCGCATCGCCGTCTACGCCGTGGCCGCCACTTTGGCGGCCGCGCTGTCGTTTATCCCGACGTCCTATGCCCTGATCATGCCGGGCTCGGCCGTCGATCTGCGCTCGGTCGTGACGGTTGTCGGCCACGCTTGGCCGGCCGAACATTTCTTCTTGACGGATGTCACCTTGCAGCCGCGGGCAACGCCGTTCATGCTGCTGGCAGCCATTCTTCCCGGGACGCGAATCTTGCGCACCGATGAAGTGCTCTCGAAAGACGAAACGCCGCCTGAGTTCAACGTCCGCATGAAGCTCGCAATGGACGAGAGTCAAGCGATCGCGGCTTTTGTCGCCGAGCGAGCGGCAGATCTACCGGTGACCATGCCCAAAGCGCGTGTCGCAGTGTACCGCGTCATGGCGGGCTCGCATGCCGAAGGGGTCCTCCAAGCCGGCGACGTGATCCGCGTCGTCGATCACCGCAGGGTGCGCAGCACTTTCGACATCACGAATCTGTTGTTCAAGGTAAGGCCTGGTTCTGTCGTTGCGGTGAGTTACAGCCGTGAGCGGCAAACACGCGATGCGAGCATTCGCACGATCGAGATCAAAGGCAAAGCCCGCTTCGGGATTCTTCTCGTACCGCAATTTGAGACCCCGAAACTGCCGGTGCCCGTGCGTTACCGTCCGTTCAACGTTTCGGGCAGTTCCGGCGGCTTGATGTTTGCGCTGGCGATCTACCGGACGCTGCGCGCGACGCCGCTGCTGCCGGTTAATCGCATCGCCGGAACGGGTACGTTGTCCTACGATGGGACGGTTGGCCCGATCGAAGGTGCGGCCCAAAAGCTGATCGCGGCGCGCCGAGCCGGCGCGCAGCTCTTCTTCGTGCCCAAGGAGAATTTTGCGGAGATCGCTCGCAGCACAGGCATTACGATCGTTTCGGTGCACACCTTCGGGGACGCGCTGCGCGCGCTTGCGCTCGCGAGCGCCGGTCACCCGGGGGCCTAACGGCGCGTTCCATGCTGAAGGTTAGAAACAAGGAGGAAAAAATGGTTGTTCGTACTCTTGCTGCGCTCGTTTTTGCGGCGCTCGTGGTGCCGGCTGGCGCCCAAGGCGTGCTCGCCGATTCGAACACGGGCGTCGTGCACGGTTATGTCTACCTAGAAAACACTAAGCAGCCCGTGTGCGGCGTTCGCGTGACCGCCGAAGCCAACAATCAAGTAACGCAGACGACCTACACGAACGAGAAAGGCTTTTTCGTGTTCATCTCGCGTTTTCCGGGAAACGTGCAGGTGGCCGCCAATGATCCGGGCCCGCGTGCGCACAGCTTGGTGGATGTCCACTCCGAGATGAATGCCGAGCCGGTCTTGTACGTGAGCTCAAGAGCTAAACGGGCGGGGCTTGCACATTGTGCGCAAAGGCCTCCAGCCTAACGCGTTCGATCGCCTTAACGCGGCCCCGGTCAAGCTCGACCGCACCGGCGTTTTTTAGCCGCAGGAGTGCCCGCGCGGCCATGTCGCGCACGGTACCTGCGGCGGCGGCGATCTGCGCCTGCGAAAGGTTCTCAACGCCCGGTAATCCTTTTGCCATGCCGACCGAGGCTGGGGCGTAGCCGAGCAAAAATTTCGCCACGCGCTGCAGTACGTGCGCAAAGGCAAGGTCTGCGATCGTGTCAACCGAACGGCGGCGCGCTTGCGAAGCGGCTTGAAGAAAGCCGAGCGCGAGTTCGCTGTCGTTGCGGGTCGCGTGCAGCACGGCTTCGCTGGGGAGCGTCACGATCGTGGCGTCCGTTAAGGCCTCGGCACGCGTCGTAGCGCCACCGCCATCGAACGTGCCGCTTTCGTTGAGCGTGTCATGCGTTAGGCGCTCACCGAGCGTATGCGTTTTCCCATCGGGCGAGAGCAGCGTGTAAATGATCTTACCGCGTTTGACGATGCCCAGATACGGCCACATCTCGCCTTCATCGAAGATCGTTTCGGCGGCCTTGTAGGATCGCTCGCTCATCTTGCCCGAGAGCTCGCGAATCGTCGATGCCTTCGCGGAAGCAAACGGCGGCACGTGCCCAAGAAACTGTTCGCCTTCGGCGGCCTCGTCGATCCGCTCGAGCCGCACGCTCCACCGGCCGGCGCCCAAGTTTCGTGCGTCCCAGGAAAACTTTCCGGGGCGAACCTGGGTCATTTCATTACGCAACGCGCGCGGATCGCTTTCCTCGGTGATCTCCAGAAACGTCCCTTGCGTGAGACGGTCGAATGCGTCGAGGATCTGCGAGGTCTTGGTGGCAGGCTGAAGTGACCGGGCGTCAAGGGTGATGGCGGCGGGGCGCGTGAGTCGCATCACGGTCCCTCATACGGACCGGCAGCCCTGGTTGCCTCCCGTGCGCAGGCAGCTCACTCCCACGGGGGAAGTAGAACGGGCACTGAGCTGATGAAAGGTAGACTTTGAAAGACGCTTTCGGTGAAAACGACGTCGTGATTGTGGCGGGCGCGCGGACGCCGTTCGGCAACCTCAACGGCGTCTTATCGGACCTGACGGCTACGGACCTCGCGACGCACGCGGCGAAAGCCGCAATCGGTCGCAGCGGCGTGCCCGCGGATCGTATTGACGACATCGTCTTCGGCAACGTGATGCAGACCAGCGCCGATGCGATCTACCTCGCGCGCCACGTGGGATTGCGCAGCGGCATTCCGATCAACGTGCCGGCCCTGACGCTCAATCGTCTGTGCGGAAGCGGATTGCAAGCGATTCTCACCGCCGCCAACTCGCTGTTGCTGGGTCAGTCCACCTATGCGCTGGCGGGCGGCGCGGAATCGATGAGTCAGGCGCCGCACGTCATCCGGGGCGCGCGCAAAGGGCTTGCACTGGGCGCCGGGATGCTCGAAGATTCGCTTTGGGAAGCGTTGACCGATTCGTACAACGGTCTGCCGATGGCGATTACCGCGGAAAATCTTGCGCAGAGATACCGGATCTCACGCGAGGCGTGCGATGAGTTCGCTCTGATCAGTCAGGAGAGCGCCCTCGCCGCGCAGCGTGACGGTTACTTCGCCGAAGAGATTGAACCGATCGTGGTTGCGGGCCCGAAGGGAGCGACCACAACGATCGCTCAGGATGAAGGTCCGCGTCCCGGGCTCTCGCTCGAAAAGCTCGCCAAGCTTCCCGCGCGGTTCAAGAAAGACGGTGTGGTCACGCCCGGAAATGCCAGCGGCATCACCGACGGCGCGGCCGCGGTCGTGTTGACGACGCGCAAACAAGCGGCGGCCGACGGCATCGCGTGGATGGGACGCCTGGTCAGCTCGAGCGTCGTCGGCGTGGACCCGGACATCATGGGGATCGGGCCGGCGATGGCAATTCCGCCGGCCCTCGCGCGTGCCGGCATCGCGCAAAAAGATCTGCAGGTGATGGAGATCAACGAAGCGTTCGCGCCTCAAGTCCTGGCGTGCTTGGAAGAACTGTCGCCGTCGATCCTCGAGCGAGCGAAAAAGTCCGGCCAGCTTGGAATTCGGTTAAATCCGCATGGCGGTGCGATCTCGCTTGGACATCCGCTCGGCGCATCCGGCGCGCGGTTGGCGCTCACGACGTTGCACGATCTGCGCCGCAGCGGCGGTGGTTATGGCGTTGCTTCCGCGTGTATCGGCGGCGGGCAAGGCATTGCAGCAGTCTTTAGCGCCGGCTAAAGGGCGACGCTGGTTTACGCCGGCGCGGTTGTGGGACGTCCTTGCGCTGATCGTCATCGCTTTCGTGATTTGGAAGCTGTTGTTTGCGCCGCGGTCGCTGCCGCAAAGCGCAGCGCGTCCCGCACCGAACGTCGTCTTGGAATCGTTGACCGGCAAGCCGTTCGTCCTTGCGGCGCACCGTGGCCGCGTCGTGTTCTTGGACTTTTACGCGTCGTGGTGCGCACCGTGCAAACTGTCGCTGCCGCTGGTCGAACGCTTCGCGCGCACACACCCCGAAGTGGACGTCGTTCCCGTCGACGTCGGCGAATCGCCCGTTATTGCGGGCGAGTTTGCGCGCCGCTACGGCCTGCATCGGGTCGCGCTCGATCGAGATCAGCTGGCCGCGAATTGGTTTGGGGTGGTCGGATTTCCGACGATGGTCGTGGTCGATCCGCGCAGCCGCGTGCGTGCAACTTGGCCCGGACTTAATCCGGCGATCGGTTTGAACATGGCGAGCGCAGAATCGCAATTGCGCCGGGACTAAGTGCGGCCAAGATATGGAAGACGTCGTAGCGCTTGTCGCGACTGATACGGCAAAAGGCAAGTACGGCTTCATGACCTGGGGCCGCGTCTTTGACGCAGTGGACGATACCGAGTTGATGAATGCGATACGGTCGCACCTACATACCTTCGGTCTTACTAACGTTGAAGAGGTTAAACTTTGCGAGTCGCTTATTGAAAGTTCGCACTGTAAGTATTTTTATGAAGGGCTTTTTGCATTTGCTAATAGAAGTATTCCGTTCGGCGATGAGTACGCCAACTGGGCTTGTGACAAGCGAGACGCAATCTTGTCCGGAAGAGAAATCTTCTGCGCTGGGGCGCTTCCTTGAATTGTCACGCTGAGCTCGTCGAAGCGCCGCGATTATTCACGATTTTTGAAACTGTTCCGTGTCACCCTGAGCTTGTCGAAGGGTGACTTGTCGGCATGGTCATGCTTCGACGCGGCTCAGCATGACACTGGGACTCGACGCCTCTAACCGCGATTAGGGTTGCCTTCGACTAGCTCAGGGTGACAAGCAATAGCGCGCGCATCGTGTTGGCCCTATTTCCCTTCCAGTATTGTCACGCTGAGCTTGTCGAAGCGGCGCGATTATTCACGATTCTTGAAACTGTTCCGTGTCACCCTGAGCTTGTCGAAGGGTGACCTGCCGGCATGGTCATGCTTCGACGCCGCTCAGCATGACACTGGGACTCAACGCCTCTAACCGAGATTACAGAATGACGCTACTTCTTAAGCTGCTTCTGCAGGAAGTCGCGTAGGTTGAATGTCGGGTCGTAGATGAAATTGTAGATGACGTAGCTGCTGGAGGCGTTCTTGCGCAGGACAGCGGTGAGCCTAGTCTTAGCGGTTGGGCGGCCGGAGAGATTGAGCGTAACGGGTACCTGCACGTCTGTGCCCTTGGTGGTCGGCGTTCCGAAGGCGTAGGAGGCGGCGTCCGACTGGGCGTTGACGAATGGATCGAAGTCGATGATTGGTTCCTGCTGGTTGGCTTTGCTATGCAAAACCGTCTGGAGCATGGTGTAAAGGCGGGGGTCGAAGAGGGCCTTGACCTGACCGAAGTGCTCCGTCCACTCGTGGTTCGGTTGCCGGAGGTACCAGCTGTAGAACTTGTTGAGGGCGGCAGTCGCGCCCGAGTTGTCGGATCCCGCCGGAATCGGTGCGGCGGCGAACAGAAAAGCACCGGCGAGAAGGGTGCAAACGAGCATTCGTTTCATCGAGCTACCTCCGTGGTTCGGAGCGTTTTATTTCCCTTTCCAGTTCGGTTTGCGCTTTTCGAGAAACGCGCTCGTGCCTTCCTTAAAGTCTTCCGTGTTGACGAGGGTGCCGAAGTTGAGCGCCTCCATCGCCAGAGCCTGGGGCAGCGGAACGTCTGCGCCCTCGTTCATTACGCTCTTGCACGCCTCGATCGCCAGCGGCGCTTTGGCAGCAATGAGCTTTGCAATACGCTGGGCTTCGGCTTGCAGGTCGCCGAGCGGAACGACTCTCTGAACGAGGCCGATCCGGAGCGCTTCCTGCGCGTCGATGATCTCGCCGCTTAAGCAGAGATACATCGCCATACCGCGGCCGACCAACCGCGTGGTCCGTTGTGAGCCGCCGTAGCCGGGAATCAGTCCGAGGTTGACCTCCGGTTGACCGAACTTGGCATTTTGGCTCGCGACGCGGATGTCGCCCGACATCGCAAGCTCGCAGCCGCCGCCCAGCGCAAAGCCGTTGATGGCCATGATGACCGGCTTGCGCAGGCTTTCGATTTGGAGCGTCACCGCTTGTCCAAAACGAGCTTTGCGTGCGCCTTCCACCGCACTTGAAATCGCGTTCAGTTCGGCGATGTCGGCGCCGGCAGCGAAGGCCTTCTCGCCCGCGCCCGTGATGATGACGACCCGGGTTCGATCGTCGCTTTCGAGTTCGGTGAGCGCTTGGCTGAGCGCGCTCAGCAGTTGGGAGTTGAGCGCATTGAGGACAGCGGGCCGGTTGAGCGTGATCGTAGCAATGGATTCGTCATGACGCTCGATGAGGATCGAGTCCGAGGAGGTCGCGCTAGCCGCCGTAGTCATAAAAGCCCTTTCCTGATTTGCGCCCGTACTGCCCGGCCAGCACCATGCGTTTGAGCAGCGTCGGTGGCGCCATCAGCGGGTCCTTAAACTCGTCGAACATGATCTGCGCGATGTAATAGGTCGTATCGAGGCCAACGAAGTCGAGCAACTCTAGCGGGCCCATCGGATAACCGCATCCAAGTTTCATTCCCTTGTCGATGTCTTCACGCGAAGCGAGACCCTCTTCATAGAGGCGAATTGCGTACAAAAGGTATGGTACCAGCAATCGGTTGACGATGAAGCCGGGAGTATCCTTAGCTAAGATCGGTTCTTTGCCCAGTTTGTGCGCGAACTCGTAAAGCGTGTCAACCGTCGCCTGCGAAGTGGCGATCGTCTGGACGACTTCAACCAGTTTCATGATCGGAACCGGGTTGAAGAAATGCAGGCCGGCAACCCGGTCCGGTCGCTTCGTACCCGCTGCCATTTCGATCACGCACAGGCTGGACGTATTCGAGCAGATGATCGCGTGGGGAGCCAACAGGTCATCGAGTTGTTTGAACAGCCTTAACTTCGCCTCGATATTTTCGATGATCGCCTCGATAACCACGTCGCAACCCTTAAGGTCCTTAACGTCGGTTGTCGGTTGGATGCGGGCGTATGCCGCGTCGCGGTCCTCTTGCGAGAGCTTGTGCCTTTCGAGGAATTTGTCCAGCGACTTGGCAACAGCGGCCATGCCTTTTTGCAATGGCGCGTCCGCGACTTCCATCAGCGTGACGGCGAACCCCGCCATCGCGCATGTTTGCGCGATGCCGTTGCCCATGAGTCCCGCTCCGCACACGCCGACCTTGCGAATTGCCGCCATGTAAAAACCTTACTGCGTCGGGTTGCCGCACCCTTTCGGCATGCTATACTTAGCGTTGGCTTTACGACCATCCGCGAAAGGAGACTCTATAGCGTGCGAACCGCTTATCACACTGCCCTTGAATCAACCCGATTGGACGTTGTCCGCCTGGGTGCGCTGGCGGGCGATGCGATTCGAACGGCGGTCGAAGCGTTGGAGCGACGCGATGCGTCGGCCGGCGCGCGCGTGGTCGCGGGGGATGATACGGTTGACGATTTACGGCGCAGGATCGAGGCCGCGTGCATCGAGATGATCTGGAAGCAGCAGCCGGTGGCCGGCGAGTTGCGTGCGATCGCGGCGATGCTCGAAATTGCGACGGACCTCGAACGGATTGGTGACTACGCGGTCGAGATTGCCAAGAACGCGATCAAGTTAGCGGACGTTCCGCTGCGCCCGGCGCGGGTTGAAATCGACCGCATCGGAGGAACCGCTCACGGGATGCTGCTCGAGGCGATGCGCGCCTACACCGACCAGGACGTGCCGCTCGCGGAGCAGGTGATCGAGAGCGACGACGACGTTGACAAGCTCTATAAACGAGGCGTCAAAGCGCTGCAGGCCGAGATGCAAGCCGATCCGGCCTTGGTTCGCGCGGGTACCCGAATGCTGTTTGTTTTGGCCGCGCTCGAGCGCGTGGGAGACCGCGCTCAGAACATCGCGTGGCACACGAAGGTCATGATCGGCGCTTGAGTACGCCGCTCGACCGCGGGCTCTTTCCGGTCACCGAACACTTCAACTATCTCAATCACGCAGCGGTTGGCATTCTGCCAGTTCCGACGCGCGATGCCTTGACGAGGTTCGTCTACGCGCATTCGACCGAAGGCATCAGCGGCGTTTTTCCGTATGAGTTGCGCTTGCCCGAATATCGGAGCGCCATTGCGCGATACATCGGTGCGGCGCCCAGCGAGATCGCCATCTTGCGAAACACCGGCGATGGCGCCAACGCGATCGCCACCGGCTTGGATTGGAAGCCCGGGGATGAGATCGTGCTCAGCGACAACGAATTCCCCGCGAACGCCTATCCTTGGCTGGCGTGCCGGGATTTCGGCGTGGTCGTGCGGTTGATCGAGGGGCCTCGGCAACGTATGACGCCCGCGGTTCTTCGCGCGAACCTTACCAAGCGCACGCGAATCGTTGCGGTGAGTTGGGTTGCCTTCCACGACGGGTACCGCCACGATCTGGCCGCCCTCGCCGAGGTCGCGCACGAATTCGGAGCGCTCTTGTGCGTCGATGTCATGCAGGGGCTGGGGGCGTTTCGGCTGGACGTGCATGCTAGCGGCATCGATGCGGCGTACGGTGGCGGCGCAAAATGGCTGATGGCCTTACAAGGGGTAAGCTTTTTGTACGTGCGCGAGGGGTTGATCGAGCGGTTGCGTTTGGCTGCACCGGGCTGGCGATCGGCGCAAGACATGTGGGCGTTTTTCGACTACGATCAGCCGTTGGTTTACGATGCTTCGCGGTTCGAAGGCGGCACGGTGAACATCATCGGCGCACTTTCGCTGGCCGAATCCGTGCGCGTGCTCGACGAGCCCGGCGACGCCGTTGCAAAGCACGTGCTGATGCTCACGGATCGTCTCTGCGACGGGCTGCACCGCGTCGGTGGTGCGATCACTACCACCCGGCAGGCCGGGATCTCATCGGGGATCGTAACCTTCAACATGCCGGCGTGCGACCCGATTGCCCTCGGAAAGATCCTCCAGCAGGAACGGATCGTGACGACCTATCGTTCAAATGGCATTCGCGTCTCGCCGCACGGCTACAACACGGAAGCCGAGATTGACCATTTGGTCGAAACGACCGCTCGAGCGGTACCCGTGCTCGCGACCGCCTAGAGGAAATCTTGCTTTCATTGATTTTGACGCTTGCGTTGGATGGGGCGGCCGTGGCCGCGCCGCCGGCCGGCACGTATCGCTATGACGCGGCCATCAACCGCCGCTCCGTCGGCGGGACGACGGTCACCGTTTCAAGCACCCCGCAAGGCTTAAAATTGGTCGAGAATGGCGCTTCGCATTTGCCGACCGGCGACACGTACACGCGTTCCACGCTGCTGCTCGACGCAAGCCTGATTCCGATCGCCTATTCGTCGTCGTATAAAAGCGAGGATCAACAGATGCAGGCATCGGTCGCATTCGGCGGCCGTGCGGCGACCGTAACGACCGGCACGGATAAGCGAACGTTTCCGCTCGGCGGCAGCAGCAAAAGTTTCGTCGTCATCGACGCGTCGACGATGTCGGGCTTTCTGATGTTGCCGTCGCAGATGCGCGCCTTCAAGGATGCTGACGCGACGGTGCTTGTGCCGGGTTTGGGCGCCGAGAGCTTCTTGAGCGTTCTGAGCGGCGTAACGCCGAGCCGGCCCGATAAGCTGCCGGCCGCAGATGTGAGCGTTTCGTTCTCAGGCGACGCACCGTTCGTCGAGTGGTACGATCCGTCAACCTTCATCGTGGACGAAGTAGACGTTCCCGGGCAGAACCTCACGATCACCCGCCGCCGCTAGAGCGTTAGGCTGCTGCGTCCGAAAGAATGCACGATGCCATCACGGCATCGGTCATGCCGTGGATGAGGCGCTTGTCGGCCGGCGCGACCGTCGCGAGAATTCCGCCGAGCTCGACGCGCTCGGCAACGACAAAATAGTACGGGCATAACCGCACGCGCCCGTCAAAGGTGAGAATCTCGTCCGTTGATGGATCGAAGTACGTCTGGCGAACGCGCCGGCCTTTGTGAAAACGCTGCAGGATGCGCGGCATCTTCGCGTATTCGGTGAGCGCTTCGTGGAGCGTCGCGGACCAATCGTCCTTCGTCAGATCGTTCGCCACGCGCACCCCGCGCGATCCCCAAGCGAGTTCGGAAAAGCCGGAGGGCTTAACGACGAAGTCGCGCTCGCTCTTGCCGAGTTTTAAAAGCTGCATCCAATCGTTGACGGCCTCGCCGGAAACGCAGAGGTTCGCGATCACGCCTTGCGGCGGGAGCGGACGCGGATCGAGGACCCAGGTCTGGGGGAAGATCGCTTTGAGCCGTTGCAGCACATCGGCGCCGAATTCGCTTTTCCAGAGACTTGCCAGGGCGGGATGGTGCAGGAGGGCAAATGCGAGCTTCTCTTCCAGCTGCGCTTTGGGCGGCGGCGTCATCTTGACGCGCTGATGCCGCGCGGCATACAAGAGCAGTTCTTGTTTGGGGATGTTCAGCAGGTCAAAGAGCTCAAAGTTGCGGTAGAGCGCGTCGATCTTCTGTTCGCGCCCATCGGGCAAGCGGATGAAGAGCGCCTCCTCGGTGAAGACAACGTCTTGCGGCGCACAGAGGTACGCTTCGAGCAACTCCTCGCGCCGCAACGTCTCGCACAGCCAGCTCATCTCGGGGCGGTAGTCCTTGGACTCCTCAGACACGATCACGGCCACGGTTGGCTTGTCCATGGCGGCCACGGATTTGAACATCGCAGCAAACTGGCGCGGGACGCCGTAAGATCCACCGATGCTCTCCATGCCGAGTTTGCAATACGCCTCGGCCATTGCGCCGACAAACCCCATCCCGCCGGGAACGCTGTCGAGTTCCGAGGCGAGCATGCCGTCGTCGGTCAAGATCAAGTCCGGGCGAATCACCGCGGGCAACTCGCCTTTGAAGCGGTTTTGGCGCGAGAGGCGGACGATGTGCTCGGGCTTCCCTTGATCGAGATACTCCGCGATGAAGGTCGGCGCGGTACCGCGCGAGCTGCGAATGTACAACGCATTGAGCGCGCGATAGAAACTGAGGAGATCTTCACCGATCTCGAGGATGCGTTCGTAGTTCGCCCGCGATAATGCAAACGGCTCGGGAGCTACGCGCCACGGTACTTTTGCATCGTCGCCTTCGACTTTGAAGAGTCCGGGGGGGATCGTTTCGTAGAGAAACCGCGCTTGCTCGCGAGCCGTCAGATTCGGTTGAAAGGCAGTACAGCCCAAAAGATTGCCTCTATCGACAGCCGTCGGGAATCTTGGCGGAGCGAAACGCGATGTATCGCTTGCGCATCATGCCCTAGAATACCCACTTTCCGGCAAGAGTTGCAACCTAACTTTCACCATCGTCCCCTGTCACGCTGAGCTGGTCGAAGCGCGGCGATTGGGGTTGCCCCTCGGCAGGCTCGGGGTGACAATTGGGTTTCACACGAGGTGAAAGGCAAGTGATGCTTGTGGGCAGCGGTGACGCGGACGTGTCCGGGGCCTACTTTACCACGATCGCGCCGGGAGTCAGCATCGCCGCTTCGATCTGAACGCGCTCGGCTCGCAGGATCAGCGTAAGGTGCAGCATGCCGCTCATTCCTAAACGTGCAAGTGAAACGTCCTCGATCACGCGTGAAGGATCGCCGCCTGCCAAGAACGACAAGGGCGAGGTTTGGCCAAACGAGCCGCGCGGCGAACCATACGTTTCCTGAACGTTGACGATCGTTTCGCGACCATCGGCGCTGCGGACTGCGCTTACGACGCAGTAGCCCGCGGTGATGGGTGTCCCTCTCACGTTGAGCGTTTCACGCGTACACCGCTCGTCAGCCTGAGCGGTTCCGCCGGATCCGGCGGCCAGCCAAAGCGCCCAGACAAGAGCGGCATACTTCGGATTCAAAAGAGTCCTCACGTGTATGAAAACGAGTTCCTCGCAAGAAATGTTGCGCGGAGAGCCTGTAAATTCGGGCTGCGTAGCGAAGACGACCTGCACCAATGGTAGATCTGATCGCCCTCGACCTCGACGGGACCCTCCTCAATTCTGGGGGCGAGATTAGCGCGCGCAACCGCCGCGCGGTTAGAGCAGCCCTGGAAGCGGGAGTCCGCATCGTGCTGGTAACAGGACGCGGGATCGATGCGCCGATTCGGATTTCGCGTATGTTGAGCCTCAACTTGCCGGTCATTTGCTGTCACGGGGCGCTGACCAAGGATTTCGGCGCGAATCGTACGCTTGGCCACATCCCAGTCCCGCTGCAGTTTGCCAAGCCGATGATTGAATATAGCGAGCGCTGCGGACTATCGCTTGCCGTATATGTCGAGGAATCATTTTACCGGCTCGAAGGAAGCCGTTTGCTGATGGACGACATGGCGAGCCCGGCTTGGCGCAAGGTGAAATCCTTTTCGGACGTGCTGCATGTGGCGCCGACCTTCATTCGTTTTCTGGGCGACGACTCGGTCGAAGCGATGCGCCGCAAGTTCGGTGATTGGCCGCTGAACTTCAAATATGAATCGTGGCATGACTTCAGCGAATGTGCCGTGACGAGCCGCGACGCCGGCAAGAAGCAAGCGCTAGCGCGCTTGAGCGCGGATTTCCAAATACCCAGCGAACGCGTCTTGGCGATCGGCGATTCGCGCAACGACCTGCCAATGCTGCGCTGGGCCGGGGTCGGCGTTGCGATGGGCAACGCGCCGCCGGACGTCCGAGAATCGGTGCGCTACGTCACCGCGACGAATGACGAGGACGGCGTTGCCGCCGCAATCGAACGGTTTGCGCTGACGCGAACCGTGCATCGGGAAAAGAAGCCCGCATGAGGGTGCGCTTGTGCGCATTCGCGCGCGTGAGAGAGATCCTAGGAACGGGCGAGGAGAGCCTAGCGGTGAGCGATGGGGCATCGATCGAAGCTGTTTGGCGGAGCTTGATCGAGCGTTTTCCATTGCTTGCCACGTTGCGGAGTTCGGTGCGATTTGTACGAAATGGGCAGGTAGTGGAAGCCGACATGCGCCTGCAGGAGGGCGATGAGCTCGCGCTCCTACCTCCAAGCAGCGGCGGTTGATGATTGCCATTTGCGACGAAGCGATCGACGTGCAAGCTGCTTGCCGAGCGGTTCGCACGGACGGCTTCGGATCTCTCGTCGTCTTCCAAGGCGTCGTGCGCGGCACCGGGGCACGCGGACAGCCTGTGCGCGAGCTCTACTACGAAACCTATCGCGAGATCGCACTCGCCGAGATGGAAGCAATCGCGGACGAAGTGCGCGCCCGCTGGATGCCTTGCGCGGTTGCGATCGTGCATCGCATTGGAACGCTGCACATCGCTGAGGTCAGCGTCGTCGTCGCCATCGCTACGCCACATCGCGCGCCGGGTTTCGAGGCCTGTGCTTATGCAATTGAGCAGCTCAAACGCCGGGCAGCGATTTGGAAACAAGAACGGTATGCGGACGGTTCCACGTCCTGGTTGGATGGGGCAGTTCCAAGCGGGGTGCGTTTCTGAACGTTGCGCTGATCCGCGTGCCCGCCGAGGCCGCAGATTTGGCGGTGCTCACCTACGAACCGCGCCGGCCTCGCGGAGTGACGATCGTGGCCGGTCACGGTTATTCCAGCTCAAAGCACAATCTCGATTTTCTGTGCGGGTTCTTGGCCGGTCACGGTTTCGGAATCTACAGCCTCGATTTCCCAGGCCATAAGCTGGGGGCGAGCGGAGGGCGCCTGCGATCCGATGCCGACGTGATCGGCAGCATGCAGGCCGTTTTCAAGCGCGCGCGTCAGGACACTGGTAATGCCATCTACACGATGGGGCATAGTATGGGCGCGATGAGCGCCTTGCGCACGGCCGCGCTGGAACCGGAGGTTGCGGGCGCGATCGCGATTGCTACGGGCTATGGCCGTCCATCCGCGCTGAGCTCGCTCAAAGCCATGGGGGCCACGGATTTTAGAGACTCCTACGTCGACGGGCTCACTCTAGCGGAGCTGACCGAGAACCTGGATGTGGCGTTGGATGCCGAGCTCGACAAGCTCGCCGGGCGGCCGGTACTCTACGTTGCGGCCGAACGCGATATGATGGTTAGCCAAGCAAGTGTTCGCGAGCTGTTCGAGCGTGCCCCAGAACCCAAGACGCTGTCCACGGTCGCAAGCGACCATACGACTGCGGCGGAAGCTGCGCGCGCCGTCGTGTTGGAATGGTTGAACGCGTTGCATCCCCGATGATGTTGCGCCGCTACAGCCGGCACTTGCTGATCCCTGAAGTTGGGCTTGAGGGCCAACGCCGCTTGTCCGCGGCGCGCGTGCTGTGCGTCGGAGCCGGCGGCCTAGGCTCGCCGGTGCTCGCCTACCTCGCGGCGGCGGGCGTTGGACGCATCGGCATCGTCGATGACGACACGGTCGATGAAACGAATCTTCAGCGTCAGACACTTTTTGCAACTCCAGATATCGGACGCTCGAAGGTCATCGTTGCGGCGGAGCGGCTGAGCGCGCTCAACCCGCAAGTCGAGCTTGATCCGTTTGGGATCCGGTTCGATGCGGGCAACGCGCGCACGCTCGTGCGCCCATACGATGTCGTCGTTGACTGCACCGATCGGTTCTCCTCGCGCTACCAGATCAACGATGCCTGCGTGCTGGAGGGAAAACCCGACGTCTACGGGTCGCTCTTTCGATTTGACGGCCAAGTCAGCGTTTTCAATCTTGCCGGCGGTCCGTGCTATCGGTGTCTTTTTCCCAGCCCACCTCCGCGTGAAAGCGTGCCGACCTGCGCCGAGGGAGGCGTGCTCGGCGCCTTGGCGGGCATCGTCGGTGCGTTCCAAGCCAGCGAAGCTCTCAAGGTTATCCTGCGCATGGGAACACCGCTGGCCGGGCGTCTGCTGCTGATCGAGGCGCTGGGTGGATCGACCCGCGACGTTCGGTTCGAACGCGATCCGGCGTGCGCGCTGTGCGGCATCGCGCCGTCAATCCTTGACGTGCAGGAAGCAAAAGAAGAAGACGAGCCGGCCTTTTCCGATGCGAGTGAGATTGCGCCGTCCGCGCTTGCGGACGCAATGAGCGCGGCAACCCTGTTGGACGTTCGAGAGCCGCACGAAGCGGTTCTCGGCATCCTGCCGGGCTCGGTGCATATTCCCGCTTCGCAGTTGGAGGCGCGGATGCACGAGCTCGATTCGGCCGGGACGTACATTGTAGCCTGCCGCCTGGGGCAGCGATCGCGCTGGGCGATGCAGCGCTTGCACGATGCCGGCTTCCGCAGGCTCTTGCATCTGCGCGGTGGACTGCTTGCCTACGCGGTCCAGGATGCCAAACTGGCGATCTTCTGATGCTCAAAGCCCTTGCTACCAAATTCCCCGAAGTCAAAATCATCGAACCCGATGTCTTTGCCGACGAGCGAGGCTATTTCAAAGAGACGTTCTCGGCGCAGAAATATCGGGCGCTCGATATCGACGACCATTTTGTGCAAGACAATATTTCCTATTCGCTCAAAGGCGTTTTGCGTGGGATGCACTACGATCCGCGGATGGCCAAGCTCGTCCAGGCAATCCATGGATCCGTCTATGACGTCGTGGTGGACATGCGGCCGCAATCGCGGACCTACAAACGGTGGGCGGGCGTTGAATTGAGCGCGCAAAACCACCGGCAGCTCTACATTCCAGCGGGCTTTGCGCACGGATTCTTGACCTTGAGTGACGAGGCGATCGTGGCCTACAAACAGACGGCGCTTTACGATCCACGCTCCGAGCGCGGCGTCAGTTGGCGGGATCCGGAAATCGGAATCGTGTGGCCCCTGGACGGACGGGCGCCGATTCTTTCGGCCAAGGACGCCGCCCTATAGTGGACTATCGCAACTTTGGCGCCGCTCGGATAGCGCTGCCGCGCATCGGTCAGGGGACGTGGGAATTCCCTGAGCACGGAGCACGCCGCAATGAGGCGAAGGCGGCGCTGCGTCGCGGCGTGGAGCTCGGCATGGTGCATATCGACACGGCCGAGATGTACGGCAGCGGGCGTGTCGAGGAGCTCATCGCTGAGGCCCTCGATGGACTTAGACGAGAACAGGTCTTCTTGGCGAGCAAAGTCTTGCCGGCGAATGCTTCCTTTAAGCAGACGATCGCGGCCTGCGAACGCTCGTTGCGGCGGCTTCGCACCAATTATCTCGATCTCTACTTGCTTCACTGGCCCGGATCGTTTCCGATCGAAGAGACGATGGGAGCGATGGAGCAGTTGATCTCCGAGGGGAAAGTGCGCTACATCGGCGTGAGCAACTTCGACGTCGAGGAGCTCAAAGCGGCGCGCAACGCCCTGGATCGCGAGCCGCTGGTTTGCAACCAAGTGCTCTACCACCTGCGCGAGCGCGGCATCGAAACTCGGTTATTGCCGTTTTGCAAAGAGCGCGACGTTGCGGTGGTCGCATACACGCCCTTCGGCCGGGGCCGCTTTCCCGGCGCAGGGGCGAGCCCCGGCGTCTTGGAGCGGATTGCGAAAAAAAATGACAAGAGCGTGCGGCAGGTGATCCTGAATTTTCTGACTCGCGATCAGAACGTTTTTACGATTCCCAAAGCATCTCGTCGTGAGCACGTCGAGGAGAATGCGGCCGCTGCAGGTTGGGAGCTACCCGCCGACGACGTGCGGGCGATCGATGAAGCATTTCCGGTCAGCGATGTCGGACGACTCGCTACGCTCTGAACTCCGGGCGTACGCCCGCCGGCGCGGCGCGGTCTCGATGCGATTCACGCATGCGGGCCCCGAGGTGGGCACGCAAGAGCGACTTGTGGAATCGTTCGCGCGAGGCGACTTGGCAACGTGGGGCTATGGTCCTCGGTACGCCCACGCAGCCGCAACGCCGCAGGCGATCTTGGCCGGCGCACGGAGCGTTGTTTGCGTGGCGGTGCCGTTCGCGACGCCCGAGGTTGCGCACGCTCCCCTGACGGGTCGTGTTTCCAACTACGCATGGTCGACAGATTATCACCGGCGCATGAAAACGCTCTTGCGCGAGCTGGCCGCCATCATCGAGGCGGTCGCGGGCGCCGGATCCACGGCGATCGTTTGCGATACCGCGCCGCTGGCGGAGCGCGCATTCGCCGCGCGCGCTGGCTTAGCGTGGGTTGGCAAGCACACGAACGCGATTCATCCTGATTTCGGCTCGTTCGTCTTTCTCGGCGAGATCGTGACGACGGCCAAGCTGGCACCGGACCCGCCGCTGCGCAAAACGTGCGGGAGCTGCTCTCGCTGCGTCGACGTCTGTCCGACGGGTGCGCTGCGCGGCGACTACACGATCGACGCCACGCGCTGCATCTCGGATCTGACCCAGCGCACCGGCTCCATCCCGCGGGCGCTCCGTCCGCTGATCGGGAGCTGGGTGTGGGGCTGCGATCTCTGTCAGCTGGTGTGTCCGCCGACGCAAAAAGCCGGGTTTCGCGCTGGACCCGAAAATTCAGCAATTTCTCAGGACGTTGGCGCACCATCACTGGTACGTTTGCTGAGGCTGCGCAGCGGAGAGTTCCGACGTCTTTTTGCGCGTACTGCGATGGGCTGGCGAGGTGCGGCCGTCTTGCGCCGCAACGCCGCCGTCGCCCTCGGCAATGCGCTCGATCGCGCGACGGTACCGGCGCTTGCGCAGGCGCTCGAAGACGATCCGCACGCGATGGTTCGCGTGCATGTGGCCTGGGCGCTGGGTCGCATCGCATCGCCCGGTGCACTCAGCTTCTTGCAAAACCGGCTGGAACGAGAAAGTGATCGTGAGGTCAGAGAGGAGATCGTGAGCGCGCTGGAACCCTTCGGAGCAAGCCGCGCGTTACAGCAAGTGATATGAAACAGATACGAGCCCTGGGCGCCGTCTGCGTGCTTTTGACGATCGCGGTGCTGCCGCTGCCTGGTCGGGGAAGCGCCGACATGCTTTCTCGCATGACTGCCCTGAATCCGAACCTGCGGACGTTGGAAGCGAGCGTTCACGTCGACATCGCTCTCCATACCTTTCCGTATCTGAGCCCGAGCCTCGACGGAACGTACTACCATAAAGAGCCCAGCAAGGATAAAATCGCTTTTCGCACGGTGCCGGTTATTGCCAAACAGTTTGACAAGGTCTATCCGCACGTTGAGAGCGCCTCGCGCTGGGAAAAGGTGTACTTCGTGACCGATCAGAGCGACGACGGGAATCAAACGACGTTCAAATTGGTGCCGCGTATTCACGGCCGTATCGATCACATCACCGCAAAAGTCGACGACAAAACGGCGACCATCGTCGAGATGCTTTGGAATTATAATGATGGGGGCTACGCACGCCTGACTCAGTCGTTCACCGTCGTTGACGGCAACTTTGTGCCCAAGACGCAACTGGGGCACGTAGAGGTGCCAAATTACACGGCCGATCTGACCTCCTCGTTTTCGAACTATAAGCTCAATCCGCCCATACCGGACAGCATCTTTCAACAGTAGTTTCGCGTGTCACGCTGAGCTTGCCGAAGCGCCGGACAGCATCTTTCAGCAGTAGTTTCGCGTGTCACGCTGAGCTTGCCGAAGCGCCGGACAGCATCTTTCAGCAGTAGCGTGCCGCGCGGGTGCGCTTAGACTGCCCCGCGAGAGGCCCCGGGTGACGAAGCTTGAAAAATTAAAGCGTGGCGCTCGAAACGATCGATCTGTTGCGGCCGCAGCTGACAGACGAATTTAACCGCCCAATCACGTACCTGCGTATTTCCGTTACCGACAAGTGCAACTTGCGCTGCGTGTATTGCATGCCGCCGGCCGGTCTGCCGTGGTTGCCGAAGGAAGACATTCTCTCGTACGAAGAGATCGCTGCGATCGTTCGGGCCGCTGCCGGCGTTGGCGTGCGCGCCATCCGGTTGACGGGCGGCGAGCCGCTCATTCGGCGCGACTTGTGGCGTTTGGTTGCCGAGATCGGATCGGTCCCGGGCATTGAAGACATTGCGCTCTCGACTAACGGCATCTTGCTGGCCGACCAGCTGGACGATCTCATGCGAGCCGGATTGCGGCGCATCAACGTTTCGCTCGATACGCTGCGCGAGGACCGGTTTGCGACGATCGCGCGGCGTGCGGGCCTGGATCGCGTGTGGGCGGGGATTCGCTTGGCCCTAGCGGCTGGTCTGGGTCCGGTCAAGATCAACTGCGTCGTGATGCGCGGGCAGAACGATGACGAGATTGCGGACTTCGCGCGCCTGACAATCGACTTGCCGCTCTTTGTGCGCTTCATCGAGGTGATGCCGGTTCAGGAGAACGCGGGTTTGCAGCGGGAGGCGTACATCCCGACGGACGAGATCCTCGAGCGGGCCGCTTGCGTCGGCCCTCTACGCGCGGTCGGTGGTCCGGGGGGCAGCGGCCCTGCCCGCTACTTCGCCTTTCCTAACGCGCGCGGGGCCGTCGGGGTCATCAGCCCACTCTCGCACGATTACTGCGAACGATGCAATCGCGTCCGGTTGACGGCCGACGGGCGTCTGCGGCTCTGCCTTTTCGGGGAGCAGCACGTTGATTTTCGCGGCCCGCTGCGGGCGGGAGCTTCGCGCGAAGAGCTCGCGCAGCTGCTGGGCTCCGCGATGGCGATCAAGCCCGAGCGCCACCATTTGCGTCTTGGGGAGCCGGCCAGCCGCATGCGGGCCCTCTCCGAAATCGGGGGTTAAGGTCACAGCCCCGAGAATCCCAGCGTTAGCTGACCTAGGGGGCCCAACCATGGAACAGGTCTACCTCACCGCCGTCGATGCGCCGGTTGCGCACGCTCGCATCGAAGCGCTCGTTCGCGAGCATCAGACAAAGCTGGCTCGGTATGTCCGGCGGATGGTCGGCGATCCCGACGTTGCGCTCGACATTGCGCAGGACGTGTTTTTTGCGGCCTACCGAACGCTCCAAGGAGAACCGGATCGGCCACTGACCCCGGGCTGGCTGTACAAGACGGCCACGAACAACGCAATTTCGTTCTTAAGGAGAAAGAAAATCGTCCGCTTCATGCCGCTCGACCGCGATTGGGAAGTTCGTGGGTTGCGCGTCGACGAGCGCAGCGCAGCCTCGCTCGACCTGCAGACCGCCATGCGCCGGCTGCCGCATGAACAGGCGGCGGCCATCATGTTGACGAGCTACGCCGGGTACTCATCGCAAGAAGCGGCTTCGATCTTGGGCACGAGCGCGGATGCGGTTCGGCAACGCGTCTGCCGTGCGATGCGGACGTTGCGCGCAGTGATGACGGAGCGATCCTCGGTGGGCTCGGGGCGGAGTGCGTGAAAGTAGCCCGGCACGACCGCTCAGAGGTTCTCGCCGGAGCGATCATCCTCGGCGAAGCCACTGACAAAGAACGCCTAGAATACCGGCAGCATATTGCGACCTGCCCGGCATGTTTAATTGCCTATGGCGGCGAGCATGAGTTGCGCCGGCTCCAGGACGTCGTCACCGAAGCTCGGCGCAGCGAACGATGGGAGCCCGACGTGCGTGCACCCGTTCTCGCCCGAGTCAGCAATCGAACCAAACGGATCGCGCGCTACGGTTTGGGATTTTTGGGCGCGTGCTTGCTCGTTTCGTTGATCGGGCACTTCGTCGTCGGGTCAGGCCTCGCCCAGATCGGGCTGGCGGACCCGCTGGTGCTCAATTACGAAGGAAACAAGATCGTCTTGGAGCGACGCTCGGTGCGCGATGCGAAGTCGCCGTCGCCGACGCCGCGCATGGTTGTCGTGCACAATATCGTGCAGCTGCCTCGCGCCGTGGCGGCGAACGCGTCACATGCCGCATCGGCGCCGATCGTTAAGAGCCAAAAGGTGCAGCGCCATGTCAATGAGGTCGCGCTCGTGCAAACGCCGGCGGCAGCCGCCGCCGCATCTAAGACGACATCTTCGGGGGATTCGATCCAAGCCGCAATTCCGGTTTGGCGGCGCGGGGCGGTCGGCCGAGTAGCGTACGACGGTGCGCAAACGGCTACGGCGCTGGCGCCGCGGTCGGAAGCGATCACCGTTGCGCCCAGCTACACGATTCGCGACGCCGAGCCCGAGGGCGGTGAAACCGCGATCAATCCGCAACCCGCTCAAATAGCGATTTTCGAAGGCGCGGAGGGAACCTCGGCCTTCGAAGTGATGATCGACGAAAACGGCACGCCGACGAAGTGCGTCATCACGAAAGCCTCCGGCTGGCCCGTGCTCGACGATGCGGTCTGCAAGGCCGCCATGAAGGTGCACTACCGTCCAAAAATGGTTAACGGCAAGCCTGTGCCGGGCGTCTATCGCGATGCGTTCACCTTCCGGGCGGCGTCGCAAGAGTAATCGACCAGACTCCCGCGTAACATTCTCGCGTGGCACCGATTCTTTGGCGGGTTTTCGTCACGCTGGCGGCCGCCGTGACGCTGTGTACGGCTTGTTCGAAACGATCCGCTCCCGAACGAGCGCCGCATCAGCCAACGCTGGTTCACGTTCCAGGTGCGCCTGACCCGAACCACGGCCGGGCGATCTTTGCGAGCAATTGTCAGAGTTGCCACGGAGTGGCCGGTGCGGGTGGCGGGATCGGGCCCTCCCTGCGGGACGAGCGGTCGCGCAAGAACCTGGCGGAAACGATTTCTTGGATCAAGAATCCGCAGCCGCCGATGCCGAAACTCTATCCGGCAGCGCTTACGCAAAAAGACGTCAGCGACGTTGCGGCGTACGTGCAGTCGCTCTAGGCCTAACGCAAACGCCTTGCCCTTCGTCCTCTACCGCTTTGCGCGCGATTTACGTCTCGAAGACCATGCCGGCTTAGCTGAAGCGGCCCGCCACGGCGAGATCGTGCCGGTTCTCGTGATCGATCCGCTGCTGCGTAGGCGCGTGACGGCTTCACCCCGCCGGGCCGCATTCTTTTTGCGAGCGGTCCACGCGCTGGACGATGCGCTTCGCGAGCGGGGCTCGCGTTTGGTCGTTAAGCATGGCTCGCTCGCGCAAACGATTCCTGCACTGGCGGCCCAAACGCAGGCGCAAGCCGTTGTGTGGAGCGCTTCTTACGACGCGGCGGCCATGCGGGAGGAATCGCAATTGCGCTTACTGTTGGAGGAACGGGGTTTGCGCGTCGAGATCGTGCACGATGGACCCGTGATCCCGCCTGACGAAACGTCCCAGGCCAAAGCGTCACGCGGGCAGGGATATCGGGCGCTGGCTCCCTACATCGAAACGTGGCGGTCGCTGGAGGTTACTTCGCACGAAGCGCCGCTTTTGTGCCGCTTTGCAAGCAAGACTCCAGCCGGGGAAGCCTTGCCCGCTGCGCAGGACTTCGACGCGGCTGCCCCGCCGGATGACGCCACACCCAATGGGGCCGCGCAGTCCCTGACTCGTTTTCTCAAGCAAGATGCCTTGCAGTACAGCGTAGCGGTCAGTGTGCCGTCCGACGATCGGACCTCGCACCTTTGCGCGCATCTGTCGTTCGGCACGATCGCTGCGCGCACGGTCGTTCGGGAAACGAAGCGCCGCGCCGAGGACCCGTTTTTGCTCGCCGAGGAACGTGCATCGCTGCGGCGCTTCCTGCGATCGCTCGCGCAGCGCGATTTCTTTTTGCAGCTCTCGTGGTGCAATCCTCAAACGCAAACCGAAGCCCTGCAACCTAAGATGCGCAAATTTCCTCTCGCGCGCACGCACGAACATTTGGAAGCCTGGCAGCACGGCAAAACGGGTTTCCCGCTGATCGACGCAGGGATACGGCAACTTCACGCGACCGGCTGGATGCACCCGTATGTGCGCTCGATCGCAGCGTCTTTTTTGTGCTTTGATTTAGGCATTGATTGGCGCGTCGGGCTGGGCGAATGGGAACGCCACCTGATCGAAGACGATCCGGCGCTCGCAGCGGGGAATTGGCAGTGGGTGGCGGGCGTGGGCGCGGATCTGGCGGCGTATCCGCGCATCTACAATCCGCTTAAGGGCGCTCGGCGCTTCGACCCAACGGGCGCTTACGCCCGAGCGTGGATTGCCGAGCTAGCGCACGGTTCGTCGCGTCGAGCAGGTGGGCGCGCTCCGCAGCTTACACTGCCTCTGTTTGGCTCAAAAGCATACCCGGCCCCGATTCTGGATCATGGAAGGGCGGCGCGTGAGTACCTAGCGCGCTACAATCTTTTCGTCGGCGCTAACTCGCCGGCAACCGCTCGTCCAGCCAATCGCTGACGATTGGGATGCGCACGTCATCGCCGCTGTACGTCTTGATTCCGTAGACCACGCTCGCTACCAGCCAGACCGGGAAGAGCAATGCCAGGATCAACATCGCGCTGATGTTCAGAAAAGGTACGGCGAGCATCCAGGAAAGTGCGAGTCCAAAGGCCGCGGTCCCACCCGAGAAAGCGAGTGACTGATAGACCTGCCTGCGCAGATACGTTGACTGCTTTCGATCGAAGAGCGCGAGGAGGGCCAACGGCGGGAGTGGGTAGCCGAGCGCCACGAGGGCGCGCGACTCGACGGAATCGGACAACGTGGCGACTGCCGCTGGGCGCTGCCGCTTAGGAACGGTGCCGTGCAAGGGCTGGTGATCTGCGCCGGCGCTGTCGATTTTGGCAGCTAATCGGCAGCTTGGGCACATGCCGTCGCCGGCATGGCACGTGGCGCAGATCGGCTTACTGCAATCGCTGCAGCGCGTGACCGAGGGTACGTTGCTGTGAAAGTAACAGTCCACAAAAAGCTCCCCAAAGTGATCGACGTTTTGCTCGCCGATCACCTAGAGATACCGGCTCAATGTGTTAGAGGTTTCAGCCGGGAACGCAAGCCGGCGGGAGGACGCAAGATGCTCGTGCTGACGCGCAAGGTCGACCAGGAACTACTCGTTGGCGACCACGTTCGGATCGTCGTTCTCGAGGTTGCGGGCGACCGGGTCAAACTGGGAATCGACGCGCCGCGCGGCGTGGCGATCCGGCGCCCGGAAGCATCCGAGGGCGGCCCTAACGCTGGGGAAGCAGTTTAGGTCCCGCCGGCCTGCCGGCGGCGCTGCTGCGCGACGAGGTTTGAGGCCAAATGCAAGCTCTCGAATTGGCCCGCATCCGTCCACCAGCCGGATAGGATATCGTAGTGCAGATCGCCTTGACGGATGTATTCGTTGTTTACGTCGGTGATCTCGAGCTCACCCCGGGCCGAAGGTTTTAAGTCACGCGCAAAATCGAAGACGCGGTCATCGTACATGTAGATGCCCGTAACGGCATAGCTGCTCTTGGGGTGCGCGGGCTTTTCCTCGATGTTGACGATTCGATCGCCTCGCAGCTCCGGTACGCCGAATCGTTCGGGGTCCGAAACTTCCTTTAAGAGCAAGCGCGCGCCGCTTTTTTGGTCACAGAATCGGCGCACGTACGGGGCGATGTCCTCTTCGAGAATGTTGTCACCCAAGATGACGACGATCCGATCCCCTTCGGCAAAGTGCTCGCAAAGCCTGAGCGCGTCCGCGATTCCTCCCTCGCCCTCTTGGTAGGTGTAGTAGATGTCGTTGAGTCCGAAGTCTTTGCCGTTGCCGAGCAGGCGCAGAAACTCGCCCGCCGAGCTGCCGCCGGTGACGATCATGATGTCGTCGAGACCCGCCTTGCGAAGCGTTTCCAGCGGATAGTAGATCATCGGTTTGTCGTATACCGGCAGCAAATGCTTATTGGTCACTTTGGTTAGCGGACGAAGGCGCGACCCGAGACCGCCCGCGAGAATGACGCCCTTAATTTGAAGGCGCTCCGCTGCGAGCGCACCCTGTCCTGAGCAACGTCGAAGGGCGCCCCCCAGCCGAGCTGGGGCCCCCGAACTTAGGAGCGCTCATGATTTCAGGGATCTCGACATCCCCCTTGGGCGCGCCAAACACGACGTTCCGTGTTGAAGCGCCCTCGATTATTGTCACGCTGAGCTTGTCGAAGCGCCCCGTGGGGGCTCGTAACGGCATCATCTGTGAGAATATTGGCGCTCGTAGTATTTTGCAAACTCACCGGACTTCAAAGGACGCCACCAGCTTTCGTTGTCGCGATACCACTGCACCGTGGACCGTAGGCCGGCTTCGAAATCGATCTGTGGTTCCCACGCTAAGGCGCGAGCTTTCGCACAATCGAGCGCATAACGCCGATCGTGCCCAGCGCGATCCGCCACATGGACGACGTGGCTTGCCATCGAGCGCTTGCAGTGCGCGACAAGTCGTTCGGTAACGGCGAAGTTCGTTTGCAGGTTTCCGCCGCCAATATTGTAGACATTGCCCGGCTCTCCGCGCTCGAGCACGTGTAGGACGCCGCGCGCGTGGTCCTCGACGTGCAGCCAATCCCGAATCTGTTGGCCGTCGCCGTAGAGCGGTACCGGCTGATCGTCAAACAGGTTCGTGACGAAGAGGGGAATCAGTTTTTCCGGGTATTGGTAGGGACCGTACGTGTTCGAGCCGCGCGTGATAAGCACGGGAGCCTCGTAGGTCGTCCAATACGCAAGCACTTGGAGATCGGCGGCGGCTTTGCTGGCGCTGTATGGACTGCGGGGTCGCAAGGCGGAGTCTTCGCCGGATGCACCTTCGGCTACATCGCCGTAGACCTCGTCGGTTGAAACTTGCAAAAAACGCGGAATCTTGTGCTGCCGCGCGGCTTCCAGCAGAACGTGGGTTCCTAGGACGTCGGTCTTTAGGAAAACTTCGGGCTCGAGGATCGAGCGGTCAACGTGGGTTTCCGCAGCAAAGTTCACGATCGCATCGACACCCTCGCCAAGCGCTTCGCGCACCGCCGCAGCATCTGCGATATCTCCGCGGACGAACCGGTAGCGTGCATCGTCGGCGATATCGCTCAGGTTCGCCGGATTCCCGGCATACGTCATGGCATCCAGATTGACGACGCTCGCGCCGGGCAACTCCCGCAGGACGAGGCGGATGAAATGCGATCCGATAAATCCCAAACCGCCCGTCACCAAACAGCGCATGCAGCCTCAAGGTTAGCGGCCTGCAACACAGGGGTCCTGCAGCCGGCATCGGCGCTAGGCGTGGGGCAAATTTCTGAAGAGCAACATGAAGTAGGCCAGAGCATACACCGGGGCGATCAACGCCAGCGTCTTATGCACGCTCTCGTTTGTCGTCGCCAGGGGTGGGATTTGCAGCCCAACGATCGCTGCCTGGGCCCAAAAATTGGGACCACCCGCGACGTGCCCGTCGACCGCGAACTCTTTGAGAAAGCTCAAGAGTGGAACGAACATCAAGACGACAAAAAACGGGACACGGTGGCTGAAGTACCAAGCCCGTAAATCGGTAGCTCCGGCGTGCTCGGCTTGCGGTAAAACAAACGAAGAGAGAAGGTAGAGCGCGACCGGGATCGAGAGCACCGCAGCGAAGCTGGCAAGGGTCCATTCTTGGTGGTGCGCCAGGGAAAAATCTGCCCACCAGTGCTGAACGCAGGCCAGAAATACGATCACGGCCCACACGAGGGACGGCCAGTAAGGGCGGACGCGGCCCCCGCCATGGATCGTCCGGGCGATCCCGGCCAGCACGTTTGCCATCGCTAGCCCAATAACGACGGAAACGAGGGCGGCTAAGTAGGTGAAGGGCTCCACCGCGCCAGCTTCCGACTGCTCCGCGGTCGCCCCTTGCCTAGACGATCCTTTCGGGCGCGTGATATACTCTGCCCCAGTTTGGATTTCGCCCTTCAGGGAGGAGGGGCGGCTATGGTCCCGCCGGGGCGGTGCCACGAGGGCAGACCGCCTGGGACCAGCGAGGAGTATCGTACAGACGTGTCCGTCATTTCAATGAAGGCCCTGCTTGAAGCGGGCGTCCACTTTGGCCACCAGACGCGCCGTTGGAACCCGAAGATGAAGCCATACATCTTCCAAGAGCGCAACGGTATCTACATTATCGACCTTTCGCAAACGGTCGCTCGCCTGAGGCAGGTGTACGACGTGCTGCGCCAGATGGCTCGCGAGAACAAAGTCGTGCTCTTCGTCGGCACGAAAAAGCAAGCTCAAGACGTCGTTAAAGAGGAAGCCGAGCGCGCCGGGACGTTTTACGTTAATCAGCGGTGGCTGGGCGGCACGCTCACCAATTTCGCAACGATTCAAAAACGCATCGCGCGCCTGCGCGAACTCGAAACGATGAAGCAGCAAGGCACCTTTGAGCTGTTGCCAAAAAAAGAGGTTAGCAGGCTGCAAGATGAGCTGAGCCGGCTTGAGCGCTTTTTGGGCGGCATCAAAGACATGCATCGCTTGCCCGATGCGGTCTTCATCGTCGACCCGAAGAAGGAGCGCATTGCCGTTCTGGAAGCGCGTAAATTGAAGATTCCAATTATCGCGGTCGTGGATACGAACTGCGACCCGGATGAGATCGACTACCTGATCCCGGGTAACGACGACGCGATTCGCGCGGTCAAGCTCATGGTCGGTAAGATCGCCGATGCGATCATTGAAGGAAAGACCGAAACGGAGAGCTCTCTTGACGTCGAAACCGAGGGCGAGGCAATCGACTACAGTGCCTACTCGGAACCGCCGGTCGCGCCCGAGGAAGCTGCCGCTATCTAGATGATGACAACATACCAACCGAAAGCAGACGAAATCAAAGCGCTGCGCGAGAAGTTGCAGGCTCCGATGATGGATTGCCGCAGCGCGCTGATCGAGGCTAACGGCGATCCGCAGCGGGCCGAGAGGCTCCTGCTGGAACGCGGCCAGGCGCACGCGGCTAAGAAGGCCGAACGCACGGCCAACGAGGGCCTGGTGATCTCATATATTCACGCCGGCGGAAAGATCGGCGTGCTGGTCGAGGTCAACAGCGAAACCGACTTCGTGGCGCGCAACCCGAAGTTTGGCGGCCTAGCCCGCGACATCGCGATGCACATTGCGGCGATGTCCCCACTCTACGTCGATCGCGAGGGCGTTCCAGCCGATGTCGTGGCAGCCAAAAGAGAAGAATTCGCGGGCGGCGTTCCGGCGGATAAGGCGCCCGAGATCGCCCAGAAGATCGTCGAAGGCAAGCTCAAGCGGTGGTATGAAGAGCATTGCTTGATCGATCAGCCGTTCGTCAAAGACGATTCGATGACGGTCGGCGAATTGATCGGCAGCGCGGTGGGCGTCCTCGGAGAGCGAATTGTCGTCCGCCGGTTTGCCAGATACGCGCTGGGGGATTCGCAATAAACACCGCCGCGCCGAAGTACTCGCGGGTACTCCTAAAAATTTCGGGTGAGGCATTTTCCGGAACGGAAACGGGCGTTGACGTCGAGACGACCCAGAGCATGGCACGGCAGATCGCAGAAGTGGCGCACGACGGCGTTTCGGTGGCTGTCGTCGTCGGCGGCGGCAACATCTGGCGCGGCAAGCTGCACGAAGCGCACGGCATGGATCGTGCGACCGCCGACTACATGGGAATGTTGGCTACGGTCATTAACGCGCTGGCGCTGCAGGATGCGCTCGAACGCTTGGGCGCCCCCTCGCGCGTACAAACGGCGATCGCCATGCACCAGATCGCGGAACCATATATCCGGCGCCGTGCAATCCGTCATCTGGAAAAAGGTCGCATCGTGATCTTTGCCGCCGGTACCGGGAACCCATACTTCACTACTGACACGACCGCAGCGTTGCGCGCGGTCGAGGTGAGCGCTCAGGCGATCTTAAAGGCTACAAAGGTGGACGGCATCTACTCGGCCGACCCGAAAAAGCATCCCAGCGCAGACCGTTTCGAGCAGCTCGACTACTTGGAAGTCCTTCAGCGCGGTCTCGAGGTGATGGACAATACGGCGTTGACGTTGTGCATGGACAACAACCTGCCGATCATCGTTTTCGACATGGGCGTAACGGGCAACATACGACGCGTCGCGTGGGGCGAGCAGATCGGCACATTTGTCGGAAAGATCAGGCGCCCCGTGAGCGCTTCGACCAGTTCAGCCCAGGTTATGCGAGAGGGCGCAGTTCAGACTGTTGAGGGAGCACGGTGACGGAGAGCATCTTCAAAGAAGCCGAGACAAAAATGCAAAAGGCGTTCGGAGCGACTCGGGGCGAGTTTGCCTCGGTGCGGACAGGCCGCGCGACCCCGGCGCTGCTGGACCGGCTGCACGTCGAAACGTACGGCACTTCGGTTCCCCTCAAGCAGGTCGCGAACGTCAGCGTACCCGACGCCCGTACGCTCACGATTGCGGCGTTTGACCGCAATACCGTGGGTGATATTCGAAAAGCGATCGAAAAAAGCGATCTGGGCTTGACGCCCAACGTGGACGGCAGCACGATCCGTCTGGGCATTCCGCCGCTCACGGAAGAGCGCCGTAAAGACCTCGTAAAGGTGATCCGCAAGAAGGGCGAAGATGGGCGCATCGCGGTGCGCAACGTGCGTCACAAGTATCACGACGACATCCGCGCCCAGTTTAAAGAGCACGCGATCACCGAAGATGACAGCAAGCGCTTTCAGGAGCAACTCCAGAAACTGACGGACAAGTACGTAAAGGAGATCGACGGGCTCGTCGCCGGCAAAGAAAAAGAAATTATGGAGGTCTAGCGTGGACTCGCCGGCCCACGCGGAGCTTGTCCTGATGCCCGAGCCCCAAGCGCGACGCGCGCTGGAATCCGCCGGCAGGCTCCTTTTGATCGTTCTGCATCCGGTTCTGCCGGCGCTCGGTTGCGGGAGGCTGCGCGTTTTGCGCATTCGGCCTGCGAAGGGAGAAGGCGAACTTGAAGTCGTTGCCGGGTATGATTCGTATGAACGTATCGAACGCTAAAATACAGCTCCGCGAACCCGAGTTCGACCTCGCGCAACTGCCTCGGCACGTCGCCATCATCATGGACGGGAACCGGCGGTGGGCGCGCGCGCGGCGCCTCCCCGCAATTGAAGGCCACCGCCGCGGGATCGTTGCGCTTCGCGAAGCCACCCGCGCCGCCCGCGATTTCGGCATCCCGATCTTAACCGTCTACGGGTTCTCGACCGAGAACTGGCGCCGTGATTCCAAGGAAATCTCGCTGCTGCTCGACCTGTGCATCCTCTTCGCACGGAGCGAGCTGGCCGAGCTGCAACGCAACAACGTGCGGGTGAACTTAATTGGCCGTTACCAAGCCCTGCCTGCGCCGTCAGTTGCGGCTTTGGAGCGGCTCGTGACCCAAACGGCGGGCAACGATGGGTTGCTGCTCAACCTGGCGGTGAACTACAGTGCCCGAACGGAACTGCGGGACGCGATCGTCGCGATGGCCACCGATGCCGCAAGCGGGCGACTGGATCCGCGAGCGATCAACGAGGATGCGATTGCCTCGTATCTCTACACGTCGCAGCTGCCGGATCCGGACATTTTGATCAGGCCGGGGGGAGAGCACCGCCTCTCGAACTTTCTGCTTTACCAGGTCGCGTATACCGAGTTATACATGTGCGACGTCTACTGGCCCGATTTCACGAAGGATCATTTTCGACGAGCACTTATCGAGTTTCAAAAACGACAACGGCGGTTTGGGGGAGCATAAACCGGCGCATCGGCGTCGGTTTCTTGCTCGCAGCCGTCGGCATCGGCACGGTTTTTTATGCCTATGCCTTTTACGCGCTCGTACTGGTCATCGGCCTGGTTGCCCTCTCCGAGATGGCCCATCTGTGCGAACGCAAGGGACAGGGGCTCGAATTGCCGGTGGCGGTTTTCGCGGTCGTAGCGTACGTCGTACTCAGCGCATTCGATCTGCTGCACAAGTGGGAAGGCGTCTTGCTGGCGGGGATCATTATTGCGTCGTTTTGGCTCGGCATGTACGGCGAGCAAAAAGGTTACTTTGCCCGGACGGCTTACACGCTCTTGGCGGTTCTCTACATCGGAAAGCTGCTCTCGTACTTCATCATCATTCGTGCGCTCCCGACGTTCGGGTTGCTCTACACGCTTTTCGTTATCGTGCTGATCGCTCTCACGGATATCATGGCGATGGTCGTTGGCGGCCTCGTTGGGCGCACGCCCTTGATGGCGGTCTCGCCCCAAAAGACGGTTGAGGGCGCAATCGGCGCGCTGCTCTTCGTGACGCTGATCGCGTATTTGGCCAGTTTCTACGCACCGCTGCATCTGTTGTGGTGGCAGAGCACCCTCATTGGCGCGCTGACGTGTGCGGCGGCGCAAGCCGGCGATCTCGTAGAATCCGCGCTCAAGCGGGACGCAGGCGTCAAAGATACGGGTAACGTGATGGGCGGCCACGGCGGCGTGCTGGACCGCTTCGACTCCTATTTGTTCGGTGGCATGGCGTTCTTCGGATCGCTGCACCTCGCCGGCGTGCTGAGCGTGCAATGACCTCCTCGCAAGCTCGGGGCGGCCTAAAAAGGGTCGCAATCTTGGGATCGACCGGTTCGATCGGCACGCAAGCGCTGGATGTGATTGCCGCCTATCCCCAGCGATTTGCGGTTGCCGGCCTTGCGGCCGGGCATCGTGCGGACGCACTGGTCGAGCAGGCGAACCGCTTTCGTCCTGACGTCGTCTCGATTTGCGAAGAGCATGCGGCCGACGTGCGCGGCGGCTTGAGATACGCCCCGAAAGTCGTTTGCGATGCAGACGGGTTGCTGCAGGTTGCGCTCGAGAGCCGGGCGGACATTTTGCTCGCGGCCACGGATGGTTTCGTGGCGTTCGAGGCGGTGCTCCAGGCTGCTGAGCGCGGCGTGGATTTAGCGATTGCCAACAAGGAATTGATCGTGGCGGCCGGCACGCTGCTGATGAACTGCGCGCGAGCCGGCGGTGCGCGCGTTATTCCTGTGGACAGCGAGCATAGCGCGATCTTTCAATGCTTGGAGGGCGAGGACGCCGCCACCGTAAGTGCGATCGTGCTCACGGCCTCGGGCGGCCCCTTTTGGCGCAAAACGAAGGCGGAGTTAGAATTCGTCACGCTCGAGCAAGCGTTGTGCCATCCGACATGGCAAATGGGCGTGAAGAACACGATCGATTCAGCGACGATGATGAACAAAGGGCTCGAGGTGATCGAGGCAGCCCAGCTCTTTGCAATCGAACCGGAGCGTATCGAGATCGTCGTTCACCCGCAGAGCATCGCTCACGGCGCGATCGTTTTTTCCGACGGCAGCGTCAAGATGCAGGTCGCGGCTCCCGATATGCGCTTGCCGATCGGCTACGCCCTCGCGTATCCCAACCGTTTGATAACGGTTGGGGACCCCGAGGCCATCCTTGACCCCTTGGTTGCTCTGGGGGCGCATGTCGAATGGCCGCAGCTGCGCTACGATTTCGAACGGCCGGACCCGGAACGATTCCCCTGCATTGCCCTTGCGTATAAAGCCGCCAAGCTGGGAAAAACAGCTCCCGCCGTCCTTTCAGCGGCAAACGAAATTGCCGTCGGCGCGTTTGTTAAGGGAGAGATCGGTTTTACGGCGATCCCCACGGTTATCGAAAGGGTCTTGTGCATGGTTGAGTTGGCTGAACTATCACTTGAGAACGTCCGGCTGGCCGACGCCCAAGCGCGTGAGGCGGCAAACGAGGCCGTGCGGCGCTTGACGCAGGTAGAGGTTTGATGCTGGGGCTCATTGCGGCGGATTTTATGCACGCCGAGAAGATCGCAACGTTCTTGATCATGCTCTCGGCGCTCGTCGTGCTGCACGAGTTCGGACACTTCATCATGGCGCGCCGCAACGGTGTGCGGGTCAACGAATTCGCCGTGGGCTTCGGCCCGAAACTTCTCAAATGGAAAAGCCCGCGCTCGGGCACGACCTACGCGCTCAACCTCTTGCCGATCGGCGGCTACTGTGCAATGCAGGGCGAGGACGGGAAGTCAACCGAGGCGGAGCAACAGCGCCAAGCCCGCGCTGAGGGCATCGTGGATGGGGACCCGGAAAATTTCCAAAGCAAGAGCGCTCTTGCGCGCTTGGGAATCGTGCTGGCAGGGCCGGCTGCAAATTTCATCCTGTCGTTTTTGCTCTTATTTCTAGCGGCATTCGCTTTCGGCGTGGCGAGCAAAGCGCAGCAGCCGATCGTCGGGCCGTTGATGGAGGGGATGCCGGCGCGCAAAGCCGGCATACAGGTTGGCGATCGGATCCTTGCGCTCAACGGGCAACCGGTCACAAGCGGAGATCAACTCGTCAACGTCATTCACGGCTCGCAGGGCAAGCCCTTACAAATTACGTTCGAGCGCTCGGGGTCGTCATTTGTGAAGACGCTCGTCCCGGCGCTCTGCCCGCCGCCAAATCCGCCGCATCAAGGCTGCATCGGGTTCCAACCGATTCCGCGTTACGAGCGGGTTGGATTTACGGCCGCAATCGCCTACGCGGGCTTGGCGATGGTAGATATGGTGCAGCAGAGCGTGCAGCGGTTAGCACTGATCGCGATGCATCCGGGCCAATATGCGGGTAGCCTGACCGGCGTGATCGGGATGGGACGCGCCGCGGCAACGATTCAGGATTTCGGCTGGGCGCCTTACATCGATCTGGCGGCCATGATCTCGCTCTCGCTGGGCATTTTGAACCTCTTACCGTTCCCGGCCCTCGACGGCGGGCGGGCGGCCTTCATTCTGGCCGAGACCTTGCGCGGCAAGCCCGTCGATCCGGAAAAAGAAGCGCTCGTTCACGTCGCAGGTTTTGCGATGCTGATGATGCTAATGATATTCGTCGCATACCACGACATTGCAAAGATCGTGCAAGGCAAGGCGGTTTTCTAGCCATGATACGGCTTCGGCGGCCCAGCAAGCCGGTATTCCTCAAGAACAAGGTTGACGAATCGGACGCTAAAGGCGTCTGGATTGGGGGCGAGCATCCAATTGTGGTGCAGTCGATGACGACGACCGATACCGCGGACTACGATAAGACGCTGACGCAGGTCTATGCGCTCGCCATGGAAGGCTGCGAAGTCGTCCGCTGCACCGTGCAAGATGCCAAAGATGCCGCCGGGCTGCCGGAGATCGTCAAGCGTTCGCCGGTACCGATCGTCGCAGATATCCATTTCGATCATCGTATGGCGCTGGCTGCGATCGAGGCCGGGGTAGCGAAACTGCGTTTGAATCCGGGCAACATTCGCGATTATAACAAGACCAAGGAAGTCGTCGAACTTGCAAAACAGCGGGGTACGCCGATTCGCATCGGCGTGAACATGGGATCCCTCGCACCGGACCTTGAGAAGAGCATGGGTCACACCGCCGAGGCGATGGTCGAATCGGCGCTACGGCACGTGCAGATCTTGGAGGACCTCGGTCACAGCGATATCGTGATTTCGCTCAAAGCGCACGACGTGACGACGACGGTCTTTGCCTATCGCCTGATGGATAAGCGGCTGGCCGATCGCAAGACGCCCTACGCGCTGCACTTGGGCATCACGGAAGCCGGCATGGTGCGCGACGGCACGATCAAGTCCGCGATGGGCTTGGGCTTGCTGCTCTTCGAAGGAATCGGCGATACGCTGCGCTGTTCGCTGGCCGCCGATCCGGTTGAAGAGGTTCCCGTGTGCTGGGGCATTCTCAAAGCGCTCGGGTTGCGCGAAAAAGGATTTGAGATCACGGCCTGTCCATCGTGCGGCCGAGCCGACATCGATGTGCTCGAATTGGGCCGCAGCGTTGAGGCGATAGCCAAGGAGTACTCAGCTCCTGTTAAGGTTGCCGTGATGGGCTGTGTGGTGAACGGCCCGGGCGAATCGAAGATGGCCGATGTCGGCGTCGCGGGCGGCAAGGGTAAGGGCGCGATCTATCGCAAGGGTGAACTGGTCGGCACCTTCCCCGAGGAGCGGTTGCTCGGCGCGCTGCGCTTGGAGATCGAAAAAGTGATTATGGAACAGTATCCCGATTACGCGCACGAGGTTGCGCGAGCGTAAAGCGGTGCGATGCCTGAGCGAATGAAAACCCTACTCATAACCGGCGTGATTGCGGTAGCGATTTCGGCCGGGCTGACGCTCTCGCGCCCGGTGGAGGTCCACGTGGACGGCCAGCGGATCGTTACCGATGTGCCGCCGGTCGCCGCAAACCACGAAGTGTTCGTACCACTGCGCGCCGTCGCTGAGGCGCTCGGCGCCGATACACGTTTTGAACCCAAAGAAAACTCGATCGAGATCGTTCGCGGCAACCAGACGCTGGAATTTCGCGTTGGGTCAACCAAGGCCACGTTCAACGGATCGCCCATGACGCTCCACCAAGCTCCGTTTCGGGTACGCGGCCGCGTGATGGTCGGCTTGCGTTCAATAGCCCTCGCGTTCGGTGTGAAGACTCGCTATGACCGCCGTACCGCGCGCATCGATGTCGATACGCCGGGCGTCATCGAAGCCGGCGCGCAACCGGACACGGAAGCCAGCCCCTAGTTTAAGGCCGCGCTTAGCGTTAGTCCCAGTGTCATGCTGAGCCTGTCGAAGCATGATTACAGCAAAGGTCACCCTTCGACATGCTCAGGGTGACACGGGACCCTCTCCAGTATCAGCATCGTCGTTGCGCTTCGACCCTTCGATAAACTCAGGGCAGGCTGAGCTCAGCATGACACCGGGACTTCCTAGCTCGCCAAGATGGCGACAATCTGTAACTACGCCTCGTACGTGAGTGTTTCCGGTTCCGGTTCCAGGATGTTGATCGTCTTAGGATCCGATTTGCGGAAGCCGTAGATGAAATAGATGATCAGTCCGACGATCAGCCAGCCAAAGAAACGCCACCAGGTGTATTTGCCCAGACCTTGGGTCGCCAAGAATGCGGACAACAAGATCCCCAAGATGGGAAACAGCGGCACGAACGGCGAGCGGAATTTTCGCGGCAGATCCGGCCGCCTGTAACGCAGGAAGATCACGCCCGCGCACACGATGATAAACGCGCTGAACGTGCCGATGTTGACCAGTTCCAAGAGCCAGTCCAGCGGGACGATGACGGTCAAGAGCGCAACGACCGTTCCGGTGATCATCGTCATTCGGGCGGGTGTACGGAACCTCGGGTGAATCTTGGCCACGAAGGCCGGCAGCATCCGATCGCGCGCCATCACGTAAAAGATTCGGCTCTGTCCGAAAAGCGAGGTCAGCGCCACGCTCGTCGTGCCGGCAAGAGCGCCGATCACGATGATCCATTCGAGCGTCGCGCTGTGGAACGGCCGCAACGCAACGGCCAGCGCTGCATTTTGGTCCACGTGCTGCCATTGCACTGCGCCCAGGAGCACGATCGCGACCGCACAGTAGAGGATGGTGCCGATCAACAGCGACCCAAGGACTCCGACAGGGATGTCGATCTGCGGGTTCTTGCATTCCTCCGCTGCGGTCGTTGCGGCGTCGAAACCGATGTATGAAAAGAAGACGAGCGCCGCCGCGGGAATGATCCCGAGTCCACCGCGGCCTCCGGTCACCCAACCCAGCGGCGCGAACGGCTGCAAGTTCTGCGGATGGAACAAGAATAAACCCGCCCCGATAAAGACCAGGAGCGCGGCAATCTTGACGACGACGAACGCATTGTTGGAGGTCGCCGTTTCGCGCACACCGATTGCGAGCACCGCCGAAAGGAAAAGCACGAAGAGAGCGCCCAAGACATCGTAACTAGAATGGGCGAAGTCCATGTGCCACCACGCGCCCGTGTACACGTATTTCGCGGTAGCGCCCCAGGCGGGCATGCTCACGCCAAAGAGTCTTTGCAGGCCATCCTGGAAGAATGCCGACCATTGCTGCGCGACGGGCGCCGCGCTGATACCGTATTCGAGGATCAGATCCCAGCCGATGATCCACGCGATCAATTGGCCGAGCGTCGCGTACGCGTAGGTATATGCGCTGCCGGCGATTGGAACCATCGAGCCGAGCTCCGCATAGCATAACGCAGCGAAGAACGAAGCAGCGCCCGCCAGCACGTACGCGATGATCACAGCCGGGCCGGCTTTAGCGATGCCGGGGCCGATCGTCGTGAAGATGCCGCCGCCGATCATCGACCCCAAGCCGATCGCGACCAAATCTTTGCCGGTCAGCACGCGCTTGAGGATCTTGCGCGCACCGAGCGCGCGGAGCTCTTCGATCCGCGTCGTGGCGAACAAGCGCGCCTGCAGCGACATCACGCGGGCGTTCGAAGCAGCGCTTTGCGCGACCTACCGCTCGTTAAGATTGGGGCGGCGAGCTGCTCGAATTCCAGAGGTACTCGGGTTCGCCAAGACAGGCATTGATCCAACGCGACCAGACGAAAAGCGCGTCGGAGAGCCGGTTGACGTAGTGCATCACTTCAGGCGCGATCGCTTCGCTTTCACCGAGGGTCACGAGCGAGCGTTCAGCACGCCGGCAGATCGTGCGCGCCAGGTGTAGGAAAGCGCCCGCGTAGCTTCCGCCCGGATGGATGAAGTTGTCCAGCGGCGCAAGGTCTTTTTGCGCTTCATCGATCGCGCGTTCCAGCGCGGTCACGTCGGCAGCACTTGTGAGCGGCATGCCTTCCCACCGCTTTTCCAACGGTGTTGCGAGATCCGAACCCAGATTGAAGAGCGCGTCTTGAGTCCAAGCCAGCCAGGCATCCAGGCGTTGCGCGTGCGTCTGGCTTGTACGCAGCGGCCGCAGCGCCGTGCGCGCCAGCCCGATCGCGCTGGAGAGTTCGTCGATCGTCCCATACGTCTCGATGCGCAGCGCGTTTTTCTTGACGCGGCCGCCGCCAATCAGCCCGGTTGTGCCGTCGTCGCCGGTGCGGGTGTAGATACGAGTCAATTTCGGCATATCCCGCAATTCGTATTTGAAGCCGCTGTCACCCTGAGCGTAGCCTGCACTGAGCTTAGCCTGCACTGAGCTTGCCGAAGTGCCGAAGTGTCGAAGGGGCGGCAGGCCCATCGCGCCGCGCGCCTAATCCACCGCGGTCATGTCCGAAGGCGAGTATCAAGAAGAACCGCTCGTGACGGAGATTCCGCCCAAAGCGGCGGACCTCTCCGCTTGGTACACGGCCGTCACGCTCAAAGCCGAACTGGTCTCGTATTCACCGGTTCGCGGCTGCGTCGTCTTACGTCCGTACGGCTTCGGCATCTGGGAGAATTTACAAAAGGCGCTCGATCAGCGCTTCAAAGCAACGGGTCACGAGAACGCGTATTTTCCGCTGCTGATTCCCGAGCATCTGCTGATGAAGGAAGCGCAGCACGTCGAGGGCTTCGCTCCGGAAGTTGCCTGGGTCACGCAGGGCGGGCAGGAGAAGTTGTCGGAACGGCTGGCGATTCGCCCGACCTCCGAAGTGATCACCGGCGTGATGTACGCAAAATGGATCCAATCGCATCGCGACCTGCCCGTGCTGATCAATCAGTGGGCCAACGTCGTGCGTTGGGAAAAAGCGACGCGACCGTTCTTGCGCACGATGGAGTTTCTGTGGCAGGAAGGCCATACGGCGCATGCCACGGAGCTCGAAGCGCGCGAAGAGACGCTGCGCATGCTCGAGGTGTACCGAGAAGTCGCCGAAGATGTCGCCGCCGTGCCGGTCTACACGGGCAGGAAGAGTGCTGCCGAACGATTTCCCGGAGCGGTCGAGACCTATTCGATCGAAGCCTTGATGCCCGACGGGAAGGCGCTGCAATCCGGGACCTCCCACGATCTCGGCCAAAATTTCTCGAAGGCCTACGACATCACGTTCGCCGATGTCGATCAACAGGTCAAGTTTGTCTACACGACCTCCTGGGGCATGTCGTGGCGGATGCTGGGCGGCGTGATCATGGTGCACGGCGACGATCGCGGCTTGCGCCTGCCGCCGGCACTTGCGCCGGTGGAGAGCGTCATCGTGCCGATCGTGAAAGGAAACGATACGCAGCCGGTTGCGCAAGCGCACGAACTCGGTAAGAGCCTGCGCTCCGCGGGTTATCGCGTGCGGGTTGACGATCGCGACTACACGCCCGGTTGGAAGTACAGCGAGTGGGAGATGCGCGGCGTTCCGGTGCGCCTCGAGATCGGTCCACGGGATGTCGAGGCGCGCAGCGTAACGCTCGTGCGTCGCGATAAACGCAAGGGCGAAAACGGAGGAAAAGTGAGCGTGCCGATCGGCGAGCTTGCCGAACGTTTGCGAGGCCAGCTCGATGACATCCAGCGCGCCATGTACGAGCAAGCCAAGTCATTTCTGAGCGCGCATACGCATCGACCCGTACGGCGCGACGAGTTCTTCGAGTTATGCGCATCGCGCGCCGGGATGGTCGATATTCCCTTTTGCAACCAGTCGGCGTGTGAAGCCAACGTGAAAGAGCGTACCGGCGCGACGACCCGCGTATTGCGAGAGCTCGAGCACCCCGGCGCGGCTTGCGTCGCGTGTGGCGAGCCGGCAACGGTGCAAGCCTACTTTGCGCAGACCTATTAGAGCGCTCGCCTTTTTCGCGGCTGTACTCTGCGTGGCGACTGGCGTAGTCCGCGCCGGCGCAAATGGATCGCTCAACATCGTGGATGCGTACGCGCGCGCGATGGGGACGCGCAAGGATACCGCGGTGCGCATCGGGCGGCAACTCTTTTCGCAGCCGTGGAGTGCCCAGATTCTGCGAATCTACGTTGACGGCATCCCCTCGCACCAAGTGGCGGGCATCGTGCTCTCGGGCGTAAAATTTCACCGGCCGTTGAGCCGCCTGCTGTTCGTGCACGAGGTCGTCACGATCGTCGCGCAAACGTTCGCGGCGGCTCCCGTCGAGGAAGTCGATCTGTGGTGCGTCGTGCCCCTAACGGTCGGCAAAGGCGCCATCGTGTCGGGTGATCTCGCCCAACCGACCGATCGAACCGTGTTCGCCGTGACCGTCAGGCGCGGGGAGGCCTTCCGCTCCGTCCGCACGCGCATCGATGCCGGACGCACCGTATATTGGGACGCGCTGTGGGCCCGCGGCGCCTTGCGTTCGTAGCCGTGCAAAGGGGCATTCGCGGGTTCGCCTAATCAGGAATGGACTTTCATGTATCGTAAGACGACTTTGGATAACGGCGTCCGCATTATAACGGAATCGATGCCGCACGTTCGCTCGGCATCGATCGGCATTTGGGCAGATGTCGGCTCAGCCGCAGAGGGCTCGCAGGAACGGGGAATCTCACACCTCGTCGAGCACATGCTCTTCAAGGGCACGAAGCGCCGCAGCGCGCGCGCGATCGCCGAAGAGATGGACGGCGTAGGTGGTAACCTGAACGCCTTTACCGACAAAGAGACGACTTGCTACTACGCAAAGGTCATCGACCACCACGTGCCGCTGGCGGTGGACGTCTTAAGTGACATGTTCCTGCACTCGACGTTTGACCCTAGCGAGTTGGCGAAAGAACAGCGCGTCATCTTGGAAGAGATCAAGATGTACGACGACTCGCCGGATGAATTGATTCACGACCTTTTCATCCAAACAATGTGGAGCGATTCGAATCTGGGCGCGCCGACGATTGGTTTTGCGGATACGGTGACCGCCCTGACGCGCGAGAACCTGCGCGACCACATGCGGCGTCGCTATGCGCCCAACTCGGTGGTGGTCGCGGCGGCCGGACACATCGAGCACGGCCAGATCGTCGAGCTCTTTGGAAAACACTTCGCGGAGTTTACCGGTGCGTGCGCTTTGCCGGTCCCCGAGAACCCGCACACGACTCCCGCGACGCGCTTTCGTCACAAAGAGAGCGAGCAGGCTTATGTGGTGCTGGGCACGCGTGGGCTGTCGGTGTGCGATGACCGCCGCTACGTGCTCTCGGTCCTGGACACGATCCTAGGCGGCGGAATGTCCAGCCGCCTCTTCCAAGAAATTCGCGAGAAGCGTGGTTTGGTATACACGGTTTACTCTTTCCAAGCGGCGTATCGCGGTGCGGGGTTGTTTGCGGTCTACGCGGGCACCTCACCCGACAACGTTCCACAATGCGTGAGCGTAGTACGCGATCAGTTTGCGCAGCTGCGCGACGCGCGCGTCGCCGACGACGAACTGCAATTGGCGAAGGAGCACATCAAGGGCAATCTGACGCTCTCGCTGGAAAGCACCTCCAGCCGCATGATTCGCTTGGGGCGCAGTGAATTTTCGTTAGGCCGCAACCTGACGACCGAGGAAATCGAACAGCACATCGACGCGGTGACTTCGGAGCACATCCAGACGCTGGCGCGCGAGTTGTTGGCGGAAGACCAAGTCGGGCTCTGCGTTCTGGGCCCGGTCGACGAAGCCCAGATCGACTGGAACCGCAGCGCAGCCTAAGAATCCTCAGCGCGCGTGATTCCGTTTTGGACGTGGCAACTCGGCGTCGCGCTCGCAATCAACGTGGTCGTTCAGGCGATTCAGATCGGCGCGTACGCTGCGCGGTTGGCGGGCGTGCGCACCGGCCGCATTGCAACCTCAATCTCGCTGTTCAATCTGTTCGTGACTGCCAGCCGTCTTGCCACGCTGATCTATACCTTGATGCTGGGCCCGCTGTCAGATCGGGCTGGCAACGCGATCCGCGCGATCATGCTGCACGGCACGGGTATGGGCGCCGTTTCCCAAAGCGCGCAGGCCATCGGGCAGATCCGGCACACGTTCGATTTGCAGCTGCGAGCGATCGTGCTGGCCGGCCTGCTCGGTACCGTGCTCGGCAGCTTGATGTTGCCGATGTTCACCGAGATGTACGTGCGCGGCGTTCGTTCGTTTGAACGAACGAAATCCGTGCCTCACTCGTTGATGCGGCTTTTTGATCCGCAGGTAATCGGCGACCTGCTGCGTCATTTGCGATGGCCGCGCTTTAGCGAGCTGCTGGGCTTTTCGCTGCGCGGCATTCCGCGCCGTTTGCTCATCTTCAACGTGGTCGTCACCGGAATCTACGCGATCGGAGTCGTGGCGGCGTACTACGCGAGCGTGCTGGACGTAAACGTCGCGCGAACCGCGATTGGGATCTCCGGCATCATCAACGGCATCGGGACGGTCGCGTTCACCCTCTTCGTCGATCCAACCTCATCGATCATCGTCGACGAAGCGGTCAAGGGAGAGCGGCCGCACCGCGACGTCAAGGCGATGGTCTTCTACTTGTCGCTGACGGCGATCGTTGGCTGGGTGCTCTGCCAGCTGATCCTGCAGCCGGCGGCGGAGATCATCGCGTTCGTGGCGCATCTCGTCAATCATGGCCATTAAGGCAGTACTCGGCGCCGCGTTGCTGCTCGCCGCTCTGACGGGCTGCGCCGGATCGATCGAGCGCTGGATCGTTGACACGCGCGTTCATCAAGGCGAGGTGGCCCTGGCGCAAGGCAGCCTCTCGGAAGCGGAGCTGGCGTACCGCTTGGCGCTCAAGGTCGACCCCGCCGATCCGCGTGCTCGGGCCGGTTTTTCCTCGGTGGCCACCGACATCGCCGACGAACAATTTAAGGCGGGCAGGCTCGACGATGCGCTGCAAACTCTGGCCACGGCGGCCAAATATGATTCGCAGAGCGTTCGCCTCCAGGCGCTGCGCTCCGAAATCGAGCAGGCCAAACTCAAGCGGGAAATCATCGTGTCGAACTATCCGACCTTCAAAGAAACAGGCGCGCAGATCGCGCGCTCCTACCAATCACTGCGCCTGATGAATCAGAAAATCGTCGCCACCTTGAAAAAGTTCGACTACACGTTCAATATCAACGAGCTCACCAGCGCGATTCGCCAATCGTACGAACTCAATCTTGAAGTTGCGCACGACACGGGCCGCCTTATCGCCTACCGGCAAGTTGTCGAGGCAGGGGTGCCCGGCGCAGGCGGCGCGGCCGAGCCCGCACTCGCGCCGCCAACGTCACTGCTGCCCTTGCCTTAGGCGGCCGGATCGTTCGGCGCGGCGGAATGCACGCCAGCGTGCTTCGGCTCCCGGCAGCACCTTCGCGTAGTCAGTTTCGTACACGGGCCACCGCGCGTTAGGGTTGAGGATTGGAAAGCGCTGCATCCAGTGGTAGAGCTCGACGTTCTTTTGAAACCGGTTGTGTTCGATGGCGATGAAATACCGAGCGCCCTTGCGAATGGCGCTCTGCTCGTCGAACGGCGTCCAGAGATACGGATCCTCTTCCCAGCCCTTGCGGTTGATGTAGTACAGCACGGAGGGATCGTAATGGCCCATGACGATCAAGGCATTCTGCGCGAGCGTACGGTCCAAAGCCACTGCGTTGCGATAGACGGCTTTGCTGTAACGGTAATACGGCTGCACCGCTTGACGGTTTTGATAGACTGCGCCCGATAATATCAGGAGCGCAGCCGCTAGGCCGGCGTATTTTAAGGAGCGCAACAGAGTGCTTTTCGCAACGGTGCCGATCAAAAGCGCTAGGTATGAGCCGCCCACGAGGGCAGCTAGCGGAAGCCAGAGATACAGATAGTAGTCAACCCGCTCGACGGTGACGACGACGTATGTGTAGAGTAGCGCCCCCACAAGCCAACCCCATAGCAGCTCGGGCGCACGCGAACGTGAGACAACGAAGAAGCCTAAGACAAGCAGCGCGCAGCAGAACGGTCCGAGCATTGTACGGCTCAACATGCCGAGGGCATCTTGAAAGTGCTGCCATTTCGCGGAAAACGCGATCCCCTGCGTGAACGCGTCGTGCAGCGCCGGCAGCACATGCAGCGCTGTAATGCCGCTGGCCCAACGCCACTCGGCGTGGCCCGACTCGAATCTGTCGTATCCGAAAACAACCAGCAGAGGAATGAACAGGATCAGCAGGACCGGCGGCCATCGTAGAGTGCGGCCTAAGACGCTGCGGCGAATCACGATTGCGGCAACCGGAACCAAAGCGACGACGGAAACCGGTTTCGCGAGAAAAGCCAGCGTTAGCCAGGCCGTCGGCGCTATTGCACCGCGCCACGCAAGCGCTTCGTCCTCGACCAGGTAGCGCGTCGCGCTGTAGAGCGCGGCGGTCAAGGCGAATCCCATCACGGCTTCGGGCGTGATCGTCCGCCCGTAGTAGAGGCTTCCCGGCATGATTGCAAAGACCAGCGCCGCCAGTAACCCCGCGAGCATACTCGAGAAAAGCCAGCGCGCGAAATACGCAATCATCGCCACGGTACCCAGGCTGAACACGATTGAGATCAGCCGCCCAAAGATCTCGTGGATGCCGAAAATCTTGTAGAGGGTCGCCATCAAGAACGGCACGATCTGCAGCTCGAGCTCGACGTAGTTGGGCGGCGGCCCATTGTAGTCGACTTGAGGATAGAACGGGTTGTAGTGCAGCGTTGCAAAGTTGCGCGCGATCGCCGACTCGTCGCCCTGTCGCCAACCGGGGTGGTCGAGGATCGGGTCGTGGATCCCGTGCAAGCGCAAGGCGAGCGCCAGCATCAAGATCGCGCCGAGCGCCACCGCCCAAACGAGCCTTTTGTTAGGGTGCAAGGTTAGCTGACGTGCTTGAACGTCCAATACTTGTTCAAGAAGAAGTTTACAAACATACCCGCCACGGTCGCGACAAACCACGTCCTGTGACCGTGACCCAGCGACGGCGCGAGCACCGCGGAAACGATCAATCCGACGACCAGCGCAAGCAGGGAGACCGTGAGAAACTGCGCGCCTTCGCGTAGAGCATGGCCCCCAGATCGGAATGTCCAGATGCGATTGAGGTAATAGTTTGAAACGCCGCCTGCCAGAAATGAGGTCGAATAAATGAGGCTGTACGGCAGCGGCTCGGCGTGCGTTGGGACTAGGCGCTGTAAGATCGTGAAAACCACCAGGTTGACAACGAATCCCGACGCGCCGACGACGCTGAACTTAACGAACTGGCGCACTCCTCGCCGCTGCGTAACGGTCCGCAGCGAGCTATGCAACCCAATACCAGTCAGCAAAGAGCACCGTAAAGAGGCCCAATAGGGGCAGGGAGAGCGCCACGATCACGTTGTTGATGGCGGGCCGCCGGCCCCAAAGCGCGAGAATCGTAAACATCGGAAAGAGCACGAGCGCGAAGCGGGGCATGCTCATCAGGCTCGACGTCGACATTGGCACCAAAATCGAAAGCGTCATATACGCGGCCGCTGAGGTCCTCAGCTTTCTCCAGCCCGCCGCCAGCACGGCGATCATCAATGCCGTGAAGGTCAATTCTAAGATTTGATTGGCGATGATCTGCGATGTGCGCGCATGCGAAATCACGTAAATCGCATGTGAAATGCTGGCCCACGGCGGCGCCAGGTGTCTGTTCCAGTGGACCTGCACGTGCGAGAAGTAGAGTGGATCGCCGCCTAAGACCCACAGCCAACCCATGTACGCCGCCAGCCCAAGGGGGATCAGCAGGATGCCGATTATCGGACGCAGCGCCGGGCGCGCACCGGTTCGGTATGCTGCGAACCATTCGATCGCGAAGGGAATGACGAGCAGCAGGCCCTCGACGCGAGTCAGGGCGGCGAGGAAGCCGATCGCCCCTGCGAGCACCCATTTTTGCTCCCGAATGTAATAGAACGATGCAACCGTGAGAGCAAAGAAGAGCGACTCGGTATAGACGGCCGAGAAGAAGATCGCCGTTGGGAAGATCGAGATGTAGAAGATCGCGCGGCGCGCAACGGTGCGGTCGAACTCATGCTCCACGAGCTTATAGAGGTAGAGCAACCCGAAGAAAAACGCCGCGTTCGAAATCAATAATCCGGCGATCAGATGGTTGCCCGTAAAAAAACCCAGGATGGCGATCAACAGTGGAAACAGCGGGAAGAATGCCATGTTCGTCCCGTGGTAGCCGGTGGTTGCGATGTCGAGATAGTGCACGGCATCCCAGCGTCCCCAGACGGCGAGCAGAAGATGGCGGGATTCGGCGACATGGGTTCCGCTGCGCTGGCCGATGATGACGGCCGCGAGTTCGGCAATCACGACGATCGCAAAGCGGGTGATCGTGAAATCGGCCAGCACCTCGCGCACGGTCTGGTTAAAGCGGGCAGCCATCGCAAGCTTCACGAGCGCAAAGAGCGCGCCACCGATCACCAGCATGCGTCCGCTGTGCGTGATGTTCAGCGGTAAGACGAACGACAGCCACAAGAGCAGCCAACAGATCCACGAAAGGGCGTCGTACTGCAGCGAGCGCTCGAATCTGACGCCCGTCCGGCGCGCGAAGTACGCGGCGTACGCCTGCCACAGCCACAGCGAGAGCCCTGCGCCGGCGAGCATTCCAAGCGGCAGCGCGAGCTCCGATACCGCCTCGCGATGCAGCGGGATGATCGCGTAGTACCAGCCGAAGAAGCCGAGGGTCAGCCCTGCAAGAACGACTGCGACAGCGGGGATGATGCCAGCGGTCGCGACGATTTCACCGCCAAAAAGACGGAAGAACTCGGGGCGGGGACGCTCAGCTTGAACGGACACGAAACTCTCCTGTTAAAAGGAAAAGCCCTGGCTCCCTTGTAGCCAGCTAGCATGACAACGGCGCTCATGCAAACGGCCGCAGCCACGTTGACACGCTCGATTCTTTAAAAGTGAACGCCGTGCGGCATGACATCGTTGTCGTCGGCGCGGGGTCCGGCGGTTTTGCAGCCGCGCGCGCCGCAAGAGCGCTCGGGGCCGACGTGGCGCTCGTCGATCACGGGCCGCTCGGCGGGCTGTGCATTTTGCGCGGCTGTATGCCTTCCAAGACGCTGATCGCGAGCAGCGATCGCGCGCAAGATATACGCGAAGCGCCGGAGCTCGGCTTGACTGCCTCGCCGATCGCAATCGATTTCCCGCACATCATGCGCCGCAAACGGGATATCATCGCGGGCTTTGCCCAGTATCGCGTGGATGGCATTCGCGAGTTCCCGCTCTACGAAGGCCGCGCCAAATTCCTATCGAGCACTCAACTGCAAGTCGGAGAACACACGCGGCTCGAGGCAAAACGATTCATTATCGCTACCGGCAGCGTGGTAACGCCGCCGCTCTTACCGGGTCTGGTGGAGACCGGTTACATCGATAGCGATATGGCGCTCGAACTGCAGCGCTTACCCAAATCGATCACCGTGCTCGGCGGCGGATATGTCGGCTCCGAGCTCGGCCAGTTCTTCGCGCGCCTAGGCGTCCAGACGACGATCGTGCTGCGCAGCCCGCACCTCCTCTCGGGCGAGGACCACGACATCGGGTACGCGCTGACCGACTACTATCGCGAAGAGGGCATCGAAGTGCGCACCGAAACGCTGATCGAGCGCGTGTCGAAACGCGGCGAGAAGAAGATCGTGCACGTCTTGCACCATGGCGTCGAGGCGGAACTGGAAGCCGATGAAATCCTCTATGCCTTAGGACGGGTGCCGGATATCGAGGACCTCCAGCTGGGCGCCGCCGGCGTACGCGCGCATCCAGAGACGGGAATCGAAGTCGATCAATCGCTGCGCACGAGCAACCCGCACATCTTCGGCGTGGGCGATGCCACCGGCCGTTTTCTGCTCGTGCACGTTGCGATTTACCAAGGAGAAATCGCCGCCCGCAACGCCGTCTTGAACGCGGCCGAACCCGCGGATTACCACTTGGTTAAGGCGCACACGATTTTTAGCGACCCGCAGGTAGCAGTTGTCGGGGATACGGAACGCGATCTGCAATCCACCGGTGTTTCGTACCTGCGGGGCGTCTACAATTTTGCCGAGCATGGCAAGGCGATCTGCATTAACAAGACTAAAGGTTTCGTGAAGATGCTGGCCGCGGCGGATACCGGACGCATTCTTGGCGCCTCGGTTTTGGGCTCGCACGGCTCGGATTTGATCCACGAGCTGATCGTGGCGATGAATTATAGCGCGACCGTCTTCGAATTCATGAAGATTCCGCATCTGCATCCGACGATGGCGGAGATATGGATGTATCCGGCTGAAGAAATAGCGGAGAAGATGAGCGCGGTGCAAATCGAGCCAAAACCGCTGCGCGCGCAAAGTGCCGGCTAAAGTGTCCGCCGCGACGCAGGGAACGTGCGACGTTGCGATCGTTCAAACGAAACCGCGAAAGGGCGAATACGCACGAAACCTCGGGGAATTGCGAGACACGTTCGCGCAGCTGGCGGCGGACGGTCCGGACCTGGTCGTCTTACCCGAAGCCGCGCTGAGCGGCTACTTTCTGGAAGGGGCCGTATACGACTTGGCGCGCAGCGCCGAGCGGTTTGCGGCCGAACTGGCCGATGCCTGGAGACGAGCCGGCGGTCAAACGCGCATCGATGTAGCGGCCGGATTCTACGAAAACGATCGCGGCACATATTACAACAGCGCGCTGTACCTGGCAATCAACGAACGCGGCCACGAGATCCTGCACGTGCATCGCAAGATGTTTTTGCCGACGTACGGGGTGTTCGACGAAGAACGGTTTCTCTCGCGCGGCCGCAAGCTGTCAGTGTTTGACACACGCTTCGGCGCCATGGCCCTACTGATCTGTGAAGATATGTGGCACAGCATCATGCCGACCATCGCGGCCGTCAAAGGAGCGCGGTGTTTGATCGTGCCGAGCGCAGCTCCCGGCCGCGGCATCGAAGGCGGCGGCAACGACGGCGAGCTGGAAAGCATCACCGCCTGGCGTTCGCTCTTGAGCAGGGCCGCCGTTGAACACGGCGTGTTCTTGCTCTACGCCGGTTTGGCGGGCTTTGAAGGGGGCAAAGGCATGACGGGCTCGTCGTGCATCATCGACCCGCGTGGGAAAACGATCGTGCAGGCGCCGGTGCTCAACGCTTGCATCCTGCGAGCGCGGATCGACATGCGTGAAATCGATCTTGCGCGGGCCGGCTTGCCACTGCTTGGTGATCTCGCGGCAGTCCTGCCCGATCTCTTGCTCGATGAAGAGCTGCCGCTACCGCGGCGAGCGCGTGATGCTGCCGGTCATTGAAGCTCCGCTCGAAATTGACCAGTCGCCGCCGGCGATCGATGCACCGGTCGCCGCAACCTGGCTGGAAGCGTTCTTGCGCGACGAATTGATCGAACGGCGCGGCATCGAGCGCGCGGTGATCGGGCTTAGCGGCGGCGTCGATTCTGCCGTGACGGCGTATCTCTGTGCGCGGGCCCTTGGGCCGGCGAGCGTTCATGCGGTTCGCATGCCGTACAAGACGTCGAGTCCGGCCAGCCTCGCGGATGCGCAGCTCGTGATCGACGCGTTGGGCCTCAAGGAGTCGACGGTGGACATCACGGGTGCAGTCGACGGGTACCTGCAATACGAACCGGACGCCGGCGCACGACGGCGCGGCAACGTGATGGCGCGCACCCGCATGCTGATCCTGTTCGATCAATCGTCGAAGTTAGACGCGCTGCCGGTGGGCACGGGAAACAAGACGGAGCGCCTGTTGGGCTACTTCACCTGGCATGCCGACGACTCGCCGCCGGTCAACCCGCTCGGAGATCTCTACAAAACGCAAGTGTGGGAGCTCGCACGGTATCTCGGCGTTCCTCGCGCGATCGTCGACAAACCGCCGAGCGCGGATTTGGAAGTCGATCAAACCGACGAAGGCGACCTCGGCATCGCGTATCCGCGCGCGGATGCGATTCTCTCGCGCATGCTGCTCGGTTACGATGACGCTCAACTTGTCGAACGGGGCTTCAGCCAAGCAGAGGTGACGCTAGTGCGCAAGCGGGTTGACGGGACGCACTGGAAGCGCCACTTACCAACGACCGCGATGGTCTCGAATACCGCGATCAACGAGTTTTATCTGCGCCCGGTGGATTACTGAGGATAAAAACAGGTTGAGCCAGTGTCTCGAATTTCACGAAGGTACCAGTGTCATCCTGAGCTTGCCTGTGCCCGAATGGGTATCGAAGGATGACTATCCGGGAGTCGCCACACTTCGACGAGCTCAGTGTGACACCGGGACTCGTCCGAGAACTCGAGCATAGAATGAACCGGTTTCTCGAATTTCACGAAGGTACCAGTGTCATCCTGAGCTTGCCTGTGCCCGAATGGGTATCGAAGGATGACTATCCGGGAATCGCCACACTTCGACGAGCTCAGTGTGACACCGGGACTCGTCCGAGAACTCGAGCATAGAATGAGCATGCCGCGTGCTAACAGCCTCGTGCCGTTTCCCGTCAGCCTCAATCTGCAAGGGCGTCGCTGCATCGTCATCGGAGACGATCGGGAAGCCGACGAAAAAGCTGCCGCGCTGGCGGAATCGGGCGCGCGAGTGGAGCGCATCAAGGATCTCGGCGCGTTCGACGATGCGCAATTGGCCGATGCATTCTTTGTGATTTCAACGCCGCAAGACGAGCAGTTTTCGGCGCGCTTGCGGGCGTTGGCGGACGGGCAACGGTTTCTGCTGTGCTGCATCGACCAGCCGGCGCACGGGTTCGTTTCGATGGCGGCGATCGTAAAAGCGGGTCCCGTTCGCGTAGCTATCTCAACCGCGGGCATGGCGCCGCGCGTTGGCAAAATTCTCAAAGCGGGTTTGCAGCGGGCCCTGGATACGACCTTCGAACGCTTTATCTCGTGTCAAGCGGCACTCAAACTGCGCAATCGTCGCCGCTTCCCGACGTCGTCGGCCAAACGGCGCCAAGCGATGATCGACGCGGCCAAGGGCTTCGATGTCGGCGTGACCGGGCACTATCCGCAGTGGTTTGAGGATGCCGAAGCTTCGCGCCGCCCCCGCATCCTGGACTGATGCCGCAGTGTGAAATCATCGCCGTCGGCACCGAGCTGCTGCTCGGGCAGCTGGCGGACACGAATACTGCCTACATCGCAGGCTGCCTTGCAGACAATGGCATCGATGTCTACGCGACCCACGCGATCGGCGATAATCGGACGCGTATTGCCGAGGCGATAAGAGGCGTGCTCCAGCGCGCAGATGGCGCGATCACGTGCGGAGGGTTGGGTCCAACGATCGACGACGTGACGAAAGAAGCGATCTGCGATGCGCTCGATTTGGAGGTCGAACCGAACCAGGCTGCTCTGCGCGCGATGGAAGCCGTCTTCTCCGCATCAGGGCGAGAGATGCGCGACAATAACCGCAAGCAGGCGCTGCTTCCGGCCGATTCGGTCCCTCTCGAGAACCCGAGCGGTACGGCGCCCGGCTTTGTCGCGTTCGCGGCGGACGGGAAGTTTGTCGCGGCGCTGCCAGGTGTTCCTCACGAAATGAAACCGATGTTGGACGAGCGGCTCGTCCCGTGGCTGCGCAGCCACTTTGCCGTCGATAGCGTCATTACGACTCGTATCTTGCATACGATCGGCATCGCGGAGTCGGAGATCGATCACCGGATCGGCGATCTGTTTGCTTCGCAAGAGAACCCGAAGATCGCCGTACTGGCGCACGATTTTCGCTGCGACGTCAAATTGATGGCCAAAGCCGGCACCGCGCAAGCCGCAGAGGCGTTAATCGCTCCGCTGGAGGCGACGATCGCCGCGCGCCTTCAAGGGTATGTGTTCGGCACGGACGCCCAAACGCTGGAGGGCGTCATCGTGCAACGCTTGAGCGCTTCGGGGCAAACGGTGGCCGTGGCGGAATCGTGCACGGGCGGCAGAATCGCCGCGCGGCTGACCAGCGTGCCCGGCGCGTCGCAGACGTTCGTGGGAGGCGTCGTCGCATACGACAATGGGGTGAAGAGCAGTGAGCTTGGCGTGCCGGCACGCCAAATCGACGAATTTGGCGCGGTTAGTGAGGAAGTCGCCATTTCGATGGCCCGCGGCGCGCGCGAGCGTTTACGCGCGAGCATAGCGCTTTCGACAACCGGCATCGCCGGGCCCGAAGGTGGTACGGCGGAAAAGCCGGTGGGGCTCGTCTGGTTCGCGCTCGCGGGGCCCGCCGGCGTTCAGACTCAGCGCATGCACTTTCGCGGCACGCGAGAGCTCGTTCAGGCCCGGGCGACCGTAGCCGGGCTCGGATTGCTTTTGAAGGCCTCCTAGGCCGAATAGCCGATCGACTCCAGGACGCGCTGCGTGTGCAGCGCATCTTCAAAAGTCGGCAGCGCGCTGGTACCGGTTTCGATCTGCTTCACGAGCTCATCGAGCAATTCCATGATCAGCGGCACGTTGGGGTGCACGGACTCGAACTTCGCGTACTTCATCGGCGCACACTTCAGCTCTGACGTTTCATCCTCGTCCACCGCAAAGAGCCGATTGTCGGTCATACCCGGTCCGCTCGCGACTGCGGTGCGGTTCTCTGCGTGCGCGGCGATTGTGAAAGACTCAACGGCACACGTGGCGTCTGCCGTAACGCGCGCGATGAAACCGTCGCCGTAGTCAACCAGCGCGAATGCGCCGTCATCCACAGAGCTTGCGAACGTGCCGCTCGAGTCGCGCCTGATCGGGTTCGCCGTTCTTAAGAATCCCGTGCTGCGAACCGGATAGCGCCCAGCCAGCCAGTTCGCCGTGTCGATCAGATGCGAAAGCAGCGCGCCCGCCAGCCCGCCGCCTTTGCTTTTTTCGAACCACCAGTTGGGCTTGCGCTGCGACGTCTGGCGCAGGAACCCGCCGAGCTGCGTGACCTCGAGCTCCCGCAACGGGGAAAGATGGCCGTTCGCAATGAGTTCGCGCAGCGCCAGACGTTGCGGAACCCAACGAAACTCATGCATGACCCCGCACGCAGTGCCTGCCGATGTGGCCGCTTCCAGAAGTTCTTTTGCTTGAGACACGTTGAGCGTAAAGGGCTTCTCGCAGAGCACATGTTTGTGCGCCGCTAGTGCGGCTAAAACGTCGGCATGGTGCGCAAACGGCGGCGAGGCGATCGAAACGACATCCAGGTCTGCGACTTGTACCATCTCCGCGACGCTTGAGAAGGCATGCTTGAGGTTGCGTTCTTTGGCGATCCGGGGTGCGCTGTTGGGAGAAGCGACGGCGACGACTTCAAACTTCGGATGCGCCGTGTAGCTTGCAATGTGAGCTTTTTCGCCGAACCCCGCGCCGGCCACGCCAACCCGATATTTCACCGCGAGGCGGCGTCTTCCAGAACACAAGCCAAGATGTCGCTGCCGCGATGCAGCTCCTGTTCCGTGATCGTCAGCGGCGGGGTGATCGAGATCACGGTTCCCTCTTCGCCTGCTTGCAGCAAGATCAAACCTTTCTGCAGCGCTCCCTTTACGAGCGCTTGTGCGGTAGGCGCATCGCGAAGTTCGAGCCCCCACATCAAGCCTCGCCCCCGAACGTCAACCGTAACCTCAAGTTTGCGCAGCTTATCGAGACGCTCTGCAAGCGTGATGCCGAGCCGGCGGGCGCGCTCGGGCAGATGCAGCCGCTCGATTTCCGCGATCGTTGCCAAGGCAGCGGCGCACCCCATTGGGTTGCCAAGGTAGGTCGAGGTGTGCAGCGCCTCTCCCGCCGAGGGCGGCCATGCGTCCATGATGTTCGGTTTGGCAATCGCCGCTGAGATCGGAAATCCGTTCCCCAGCGCTTTCCCAAGGCACATGATGTCCGGCACCACAGCCTCCACTTGCGCGGCGAACATCGCACCGGTGCGTCCAAAGCCGGTGTAGACCTCATCGAAGATCAGCACGATGCGGTGCTGATCGCACAGGCGCCGCAAGGCGGGCAAAAAATTAGCGGGAGGGACGACGATGCCTCCGCGGCCCAGAATCGGCTCGACAATCAACGCGCCGACATCGTTTTGCTGCAGGCGCTCGCGAATTGCCGCAAGCGTCTGCGCAAGCGCGTCGGCGCTGTCCCCAGCGCGGGGAAAATCAAAGAAGACGGCACGGTGCGCCAGCGCGGACTCAAAGGGCACGCGAAACCGTTTCAGACCGCAGACCTCGAGCGCGCCGATCGAAAGGCCGTGATAAGCGCCATGGAACGCGACGATGCCCGCCTTCCCGCTGAAGAGCAGAGCCGTCTTGAGCGCTGCCTCGATTGCTTCAGAGCCCGTCGAGCAGAGATACGACTTCGTGAGATCGCCGGGCGCAATCTGCGCGAGTTTTTCCAGGAGCCGCGCGCGCACGGCAGTGGGATGAACGTCGCCCATTGCGTGCATCAAGCTCGCCGCCTGCGCGCCGATGGCCCGAACGACGCTCGCGTTCGAGTGACCTGTGCCGGCCACGCCAAAGGCGGCCGTGAAATCGATGTACGGGTTGGCGTCTGCGTCCACGACGCGCGCGCTGTGGGCCGATTCCCAGACAACGGGAAAATCGCGCGTCTGATAGGTGACGCCGCGCGATTCAAACGCGGCGAGCTTGGCCAGGACGGCGCGAGTGTTTGGGCCGGGAACATTGTCGGTCAAATTTCCCGCTCGATCCAACGGATGAAATCGACGATGCGCCCGCGGCCGCCATGATTTCCGCCAGGCGGAGGCCGCTGGAGCTCGCCAAAACGGGTCAGGCGAACGGCGCCGGCGCCGAGCGCCATGGTGACGATGTCCGGGCGACCGTCCGAGATCGCGAAGGCCTCGAGATCGACGTGATGCCGGCGCAAATATGCCGCTGCGTCGCTCGGCTCTCGAACCGGCACGACGGCAATGCAGCGAGGCGCAAACGGCGGCGGCTCATCGTGCGGCGGATCGCAGACGATCGCAAAGGTGCCCGCATCATCTGCGAAGACGGCGCCCTGGCCGAGCGCGGCTCGGAAGGCGGCGGCATTTCTTACGGTCGAGACTCGGGATGCACGTAAGCCATCGTCGGCGCCTACCGGGAACTGCGCTCCGGCGCTCCGCACGGCGGTGGCGAGGTCGGCTACGATCTCGCGCGCGGCGCCTTCGCTTTCGATGAAGAGTACGTGCAGCGATAAACAGCCTTCGGAGTCGTAAAGCACCACGTCGCGCGCGGCTCCTTCGAGCATCGAGCGGCGTGTGCGAGCGTCCCGTGCTGCCGCGACGCTGAGGTATCCCGCGCTTGCGCGGGCGCCGAAGCCCACGAAGCGCGCATTGGGATCGCAGGCCGCGCGAATCTCGGCCAGCGTTGCGTTCGTGCCGAACGCGACGACGCAGCCGAATGCGGCGAGGTCGGGCAGCGCGTCATCGGTCGAAGAAAAAGTTTGGGCGCGTGCGGCCTGCATAAACGCTTCGTCCTCGGCGTGCAAGGTTTGGAAGAAGGCCGCGATCAGATGATCTTCGCGATCTTTGACGGTTACGTCAGATTTCGCGCACAACGCGTAGATAGCGGGAATCAAGCCGACCCCGATCGTCGTACGGCTCGAAATGATGCACGCACGATCGACGCCGCACGCGAACGCATCCGGTCGCCCGGCTCGCGCTACGAATCCGTCGAGGGCCGCAAGGCTGCCGATTTCGGATTCGATCGTGCTGCAGAGCGCATCGCAAGTGATGGGAGTGAACAGTTGGTCGAGGGCGTACTCGACCGCCGGGGTGCTGTAGCCCGTGCGCTCGGCGATCGCCGCGATGCTGCGCACCCGCGGCGAAAAATCCGTGCCGGTCCAGCGATGTGCCGCACCGGCGATCGCCGCAACGATGCGGCGCGCCGGGAGTTCTCGCAGCGCAGCCCCTCGCAGCCGATCTTCTATCACGCGGAGGTGATTCGCGAGATCCGACGGGCTGGCATGCGTGAAGCGCGCAGCGCTTCCGCATCCAGCGAGCAGCCTCGCAGGGTCGCCCGTTCCTCGCGCCCCAGCAAGACGAAACCGCTTTCGGTCCGATACCCGCGATCGTCCGTTGCGATCGCCAGCGCCGAACTGCGATTGGCAAGGTCCACGTGGACGAGCGTGCCGACTTCTCCCACCGGGAGAGCGACGCCGGAAGGATCGAGGACTCGCGCGCGCAGCCACGGCGGCGAGGATTTCACACGTTCCGGCGCACCGCGGCTTTCGAGCGAATCGTAATACTGGCTCGTCAATTCGGTCATGCCGTATTCCGCGACGATCGCTGATTCTTGGATGCCAAATCGCTGCGCAAGCAACTGGTAGAGTTCGAGGCGATCGATCACTCGCGCACGGCCTTTGAACCCGCCCGTTTCCATGATGCGCGATCCCTCCGGAAGCGTGAATTGCTCGCGGCGCTCGGCAAGCGCATCGATCAGGTTGACCAAGCCGAACGCGGTGCCGGCGATGCACACGGCAGCGTTATCACTTATTGCCGAGCGCGTAGCGGCGGCAAAGGAATCCACCAGCAAGTCGTCCCCGCGAACGTGCCAGCTTGCCGCTCCGTCGCCGAGCGTCTGCGCGATTCGGCCCATCATGTACGCCAGAGACGATTGGGGGAGCTCCCACGGGCGAGCGAGGACGTTGAGATAGCGAAGCCGCGCGCCGTCGCTCACCATCGCACGTTCGAAGCCGGCGAGCAGCGCCGCATCGTAGAGCGTCGCCGTTTCCATGAAGTGGACGCCGGGGCGACCTTGTGTGGTGCCACTGGTTTCAAATCGGAGCGCGGCCCGGCCAGGATCAAATGTTGCCAGGTGTGCGTCTTTGAAAGCGGTGACCGGTACCGGCGGGATCTCTTCCCAGCGCGAAGGCAATGCATCCGGCGTCACACCGAGCGAGGCGCAAAACTGTGCGTACGCGGCGTTGTGGCGCAACTGATGCGCGAAGATGCGCCGAGCCATCGAATTGAACGCCGCCTCGGAAAGCGGCGCGCCGGTCGCGCGCCAACCGCCGATGACCGTCGCCAGCTCGGCATCCAGAGCCGCGGACTCTTCAGAATACTCTCGTGCGTTCAGTGCTTGGCTCTCTTTTCGCCCGGGCTGGGGCCCGGTGGCGTGCAAACAAATCCGGGGTCGCCCAGGTCATGATTCTCACAGCGCATCCCAGGGGCATGCGTGCACAGCGGGTAAAACGATATGGCCGCACCCCGATACGAACGAAAGGACCCCGGGATCATGGGCATGACGCTCACCGAGAAGATTCTGGCGCGCCACGCGGGCCTCGAGCAAGTCGAGCCCGGCCAGATCATCAATGCTAAGGTTGACCTCGTGCTGGCCAACGAGCTGTCGGCTGCCGTCGCGATCGCCGCGTTTCGCAACCTCAAGGGCGCCAAGCGCGTATTCGATTCGAAAAAGATCGCACTAGTCGAGGATCATTTCGTTCCGGCAAACAATGCGCAGTCGGCGAAGCTCGCCCAGTTGATGAAAGATTTTGCGCAAGAGCAGGAGATCGAGCATTTCTTCGACGTCGGGCGCGGCGGCATCGAACATGTCGTCTTACCCGAGGAGGGGCTCGTTGCGCCGGGTGAGTTGATCGTCGGCGGCGACTCCCACACCTGTACCTATGGCGCCTTCGGCGCCTTTGCGACCGGCATGGGGTCGACCGACATCGCGGCAGCGTTTGCGCTCGGCGAGGTGTGGCTCAAAGTCCCCGCCTCGATCAAAATTGTGTACGACGGCAAACTCGGTCCGATGGTCTATGCGAAGGACGTAATGCTCAAAACCATCGGCACGCTTGGCATCGACGGCGCCACCTATCGAGCGATCGAGTACCATGGCACGACCGTCGACGACCTCTCGATCACCGGGCGCATCACGATGGCTAATATGGCGATCGAAGCCGGCGCGAAGAACGGCATCTTCCACGCCGACGAAAAGACGCTCGCGTATGTCAAGGAGCGCACCGATCGCCCCTTCATCGTTGAACGCGCCGATCCCGATGCGCAGTACGAGCGCGTCGTTGAAATCGACGTCGGCGAGCTCGAGCCGCAGATTGCGTTTCCGCATCTGCCCGACAACGTTCGACCGATTTCTGAAGTCAAGGATGAAATCAAAGTCGATCAAGTCTTTATCGGATCGTGCACGAACGGATATATCGAAGACCTGCGCGTGGTCGCCAAAATTCTCGACGGCCATAAAATCGCGCGGTCCTTGCGCGTGATCGTCAATCCCGGCTCGCAGAAGGTCTACATGCAGGCTGCCGACGAGGGCATCCTCAAGACGCTGGTCGCTGCCGGCTGCGCGGTCAACACGCCGGGTTGCGGCGCATGTTTTGGCGGTCACATGGGAACGCTTGGGGATGGCGAGCGTTGCATCTCGACCACAAATCGCAACTACGTGGGCCGGATGGGGTCGCCGAAGGCCGAAGTTTATCTGGCGTCTCCGGCAACCTGCGCGGCCTCTGCGCTGAGCGGGAGAATTACGGATCCTCGCTCGATGGCGCTGGTCCCGGCTTAGAAATGGGGAGCTAAGTGACTGCCAAGACACTCCGCGGGCACGCCCACCGCTACGGGAAAAACGTCGATACCGACGTTATCATTCCGGGAAAATATTGCAGCATCGTCGATCCGGTTGAACTCGCCAAGCACGCGCTAGAGGGTCTGGATCCGGAATTTTCAACGAAGGTAAAGTCCGGCGACCTGATCGTCGCCGAAACGAATTTTGGCTGTGGCTCGAGCCGGGAGGTCGCGCCGATCGCGATCAAAAGCGCCGGCGTTTCGGGCGTCATTGCCAAGAGTTTTGCGCGGATCTTCTACCGCAATGCCCTCAATATCGGGCTGCCGATCTTCGAAAGCGCGCAAGCGGTTGACGACATCGCGACGGGTGACGAGATCGAGGTTGAGCCCGCGACCGGGATGATCCGCAACAAGACGCGAGGTCGTGAGTACCAAGCTGCGGCGTTCCCGCCGTTCATGCAATCGTTGATCGACGCCGGCGGGCTGCAGGCGTACGTTGAAAAACGCCTCTCGGAAAATTCGCCGACGAGCTAAAACTCTTCCCTAAGGCGGCGTCCCACTACCGCCGCTGATGCCTCCCGGCAGCGGCGAGATCGTGTCCATGAAACGGTACTTGGGACGGTAAGCGGCCGTGAAGGCCACGCTCTGCGCCCCGTCTTGCAGCATGCCGATCATATCCGTCATTCCGTCTTCCGTGCCCGTGAAGAGCATCGTTGTTCCATCGTCGCGCGTGACGACGAGGCGAATGTTGTGTCCGTCGAGCGAGCCCGCGACCGGATACTTCTTATTGTTGTGTTCGTTGTCCAAAAAGGTTCCGCTGACCAGATTGTCTTTTTGGACCAACTGAAAATGGTCGTAGGTCGTCTTGCCGTCGGAATGCTGGATCTGAACTTCCCAGACCCCGTCGAGCGCCTTGCGGTTCTCGGGTACGGGCGTGCCGGCCGGACTCGGCGCCTGGGACTGAGGCTGGGATCCCGGCGACGGGTAATATTGAGCGCGCGCGGCCAGCGGCGACAGCGCGGCCGCCACGAATGCGAGCAGCGATAGATAACGGTTCAACTTGTGGGCCTCCTTAGATAATCGTGACAAATCTAACCGGCGTCCGGCTTTAAGAGTCCTTCGCGGCTTCCCTCACGGGTCTCTTCACCAGCTCACCTCGAACCAAGGAAGCGGCTGCCCCTTAAGAGGGTTCGTTCTTCCATGAAACGTCAGCCTTGCGGGGTCTGTTACAATGGGAAAGCTGTGAAAGAGAAGATCCATCCCAAGTGGTACCCCGAGGCGAAGGTCCACTGCGCGTGCGGCAATGCCTTCATCGCCGGCTCGACGGTCCCCGAGATCGCCGTCGAGATCTGTTCGGCCTGCCACCCGCTGTTCACCGGCCAGCAAAAATTCGTCGACACGGCCGGGCGCGTCGACAAATTCAATCAGCGCGTTGCCTCCGCTCGCCAGAAGCAAGAGGAAGCCGCCGCGCGAAAAGCGCTTAAAGACCGGAAAATCGCCGAAACAGCGCTGTAACCGCGCTGAGCACCTACGACCGGCTGGATGCCATCGCTAAGCGCTTCGAAGAGATCGAGGCGGAACTTGGGCATCCCCACGGCACGTTCGATCAGGCACGCTTCACCGCGCTGCTCAAAGAGCGCTCGGCGATCGAGGAAACCGTCCAGACCTACCGCGACCTAAAGCGGACGCTCGAGGCGATCGCCGCGAACGAAGCGCTGCTGCGCGAGGGAAATGATCCCGAACTGCACGCGCTCGCCCAGGAGGAAGCCCAGCTGCTGCGGCAACGGCGTGAAAAACTCGAGCAGCAGATGCAGGCGCTGATGATTCCAAAAGACCCTAACGACGAAAAAGATGTCTTCATCGAAATTCGGGCTGGAGCGGGTGGAGGAGAAGCCAGCATCTTTGCGGCGGATTTGGCGCGCATGTACATGCGGTATGCCGAAGCGCAAAAAATGAAAGTCGAAACGGTCTCGATCAGCGAGAGCGATGCGGGCGGCTACAAGGAGATCGTTTTTGCGGTTAAGGATGGCGCACCGTACAAGCTCTTCAAGCACGAGTCGGGCGTTCACCGCGTCCAACGAGTTCCCGTCACCGAAGCGCAAGGCCGCGTCCATACGAGCACCGCTACGGTTGCGGTATTGCCGTTGATCGAAGACGACAACAGCGAGGTCGAGGTCAACGCCAAAGATCTCCAAATCGACACGTACAAGGCGAGCGGGGCGGGCGGGCAATACGTCAACAAGACGGAGAGCGCCATTCGCATCACGCATGTGCCGACCGGCATCGTCGTCGCATGCAGTGAAGAACGATCGCAGCTGCAGAACCGTGCACGCGCAATGCAGATGCTGCGCAGCGTTCTTTACGATCGCAAGCGTCGGGAGGCAGAAGAAGCCGTTGGCTCGATGCGCCGCTCGCAGGTCGGTACCGGAGACCGCTCGGAGAAGATTCGCACGTACAATTATCCGCAAGATCGGATCACCGACCACCGGGTCAACCAGAGTTTTGGAAACCTCCGCGGCGTCCTGGATGGCAACCTCGGCCACCTCGTGGCGGCGCTGCTCAAGGATGAACGCGAGCGCATGCTGGCGGGGGAAGCAGCGTCGACGTGACTGTTCGCGATCTACTCGCGGATGGAATTGCTGCCTTACGCGGGAAAAGCGAATCACCGAGCGCGGATACGCAGCTTTTGCTCGCGCGCATGTTGGGACGTGAAGCAGGCTGGCTGGTCGCGAACGCAGAGCAGCCCATCGCGGAGTCTGCACGGGTCGAGGCCTTGCGCGCCGTTCGGGCGCGGAGCACCGGCCTGCCGCTAGCATACATTCTTGGACAGTGGAGCTTTTTTGGTTACGAGTTTGAGATAAACGCCGACGTGCTCGTGCCGCGCCCGGAAACCGAGCATCTAGTTGAAGCTGCGCTCGATTTTTTGAAACGCCATTCGCGGAACGAAGCGGTACCGCTCAGAGTCCTGGACGTCGGCACGGGGAGCGGCGCCATCGCGTGCACGATCGCCGCCGAATGCCCGCAAGCGATCATTGACGCAACCGACCTCAGTGCCGCCGCTCTCGCGGTCGCCAAACGCAACGCGTCCGCACTTGGCGTACGCGAACGCTGCACATTCTGGCTTGGCGACCTAGCAACGCCGGTCAGAGGCAAACGCTACGATTGCGTTATCGCGAACTTGCCCTACGTTCCAAGCGCAGACGTTCCACGCGTGCCGGAGCCGGCCGGGTACGAACCGCGGAACGCAATCGACGGGGGTGCAGACGGCCTTGTGACGTACCGCCGGCTGCTGCCGCAGCTCTCACCGCTGCTCTGCTCGGGCGCACTCGTACTGCTCGAAGCGGCCCCGCCGACGATCGCCGGGCTCCTTACGGTTGCGCGCGCCCAATTTCCGAATGCCTCCCTCGAGATCGGACGAGATTATGGTGCTCGAGAGCGCTTCGTTGCGATCCGACAGGCCTGCGCAGGCGAGATACTGAATAAGACCATCCCGTAATGGCGAAATATATCTTCTTTACCGGGGGCGTGGTCAGCTCGCTCGGTAAGGGGATCGCGGCGGCGTCCTTAGGACGCCTGCTTAAAAGCCGTGGGGTCAGCGTTTCGATTCAAAAGCTCGATCCGTACATCAACGTCGATGCCGGGACCATGAACCCGTATCAGCATGGCGAGGTCTTCGTTACTGAAGACGGCGCCGAGACCGATCTCGATCTCGGCCACTACGAGCGCTTCATCGACGAGAACCTCTTGCGCGTCAACAACGTGACGGCAGGTCAGATCTACAACTCCGTGATCGACAAGGAGCGGCGCGGCGACTACTTGGGCGCGACCGTTCAAGTGATTCCGCACATCACCAACGAGATCAAGTCCCACATCAAACGTGTGGCCGAAGAAAGCCGCGCTGATGTCTGCATCGTGGAAGTCGGCGGGACCGTCGGTGATATCGAATCGCTGCCGTTCCTGGAAGCGATTCGGCAAATTCGGTACGACGTCGGCGACGAGAACGTGATGTTCGTCCATTTGACCCTCGTCCCGCACCTAGGCGCGGCCGAAGAGCAAAAGACCAAACCGACCCAGCATTCTGTTCGGGAGCTGCGCGCAATCGGCATCTCGCCTGACGCGATTGTCTGCCGAACGCAGTCGGCGACGCCGATGTCGATCGAACTCAAAGAGAAGATCGCGCTCTTTTGCGATGTCTCGCCAAACGCCGTCGTGCAAAACGGTGACGCGCTGACGATCTATCAGGTTCCGCTGAATCTGGAAGCCCAAGGGCTTGCGCAGGCTGCCGTTCGCAAGCTCCGCTTGCCCCAAACTGAACCGGCGCTGGAAGACTGGGCGGCGATCGTCGAGCGGATCATGCTGCCGCAGCGCCGCGTGCGAGTCGCTTTGATCGGTAAGTACGTAGAGCTTAAGGATGCCTACATCTCGATAACGGAAGCGCTCTACCATGCGGCGGCCGCGCATACCGCGCACGTCGACATCGCTCGCATCGACTCCGAGACGATCGAGAATGAAGGCGTCGGCATCCTGCGCGACTGCGACGGCATCCTGGTTGCTCCGGGCTTCGGGGCGCGCGGCGTCAAAGGGAAGCTGCGCGCGATCAAACATGCACGGGAAAACAAGATTCCGTTTTTGGGGATCTGCTATGGCATGCAGCTTGCGTGCGTCGAATTTGCCCGTAACGTCTGCGGCTTAGCCGAGGCGATGACGAGCGAAGTTGATGAAACTACGCCGGACCCCGTGATCGATTTCCTCCCTGAGCAGCGCAACTTAGAAATGATGGGGGGTACGATGCGCCTGGGCGCCTACAGTTGCACGCTTGAGCCGGAGACGCTCGCGGCTGCCGCGTACGGGCAAGAACAGATCAGTGAACGCCATCGCCATCGTTACGAATTCAACAACCGGTATCGCGAGCTGTTCGCGGAGAACGGTCTGCGATTTTCCGGACACCATAAGGTCGGAAAAACGACGCTCGTCGAGGTGATCGAACTGCCAGCCGACATGCACCCCTGGTTTGTCGGCACGCAGGCTCATCCCGAATTCAAATCACGCCCGAACCGGCCTGCGCCGCTGTATCGCGACTTCATCGGCGCCACGCTTGCCCACGAGGCATCCACTGGGCAGCGCGCCTTCGCGCCGTCCGTTTCGAGCTGAACCCGCAGTCTTTAGCCGCGGTCATACTCACAAAAAATGAGGAGCAGAACCTGCCTCGCGTGCTGGGCAGTTTGCCCTCGGGTTGTGGGATTCTGTTGCTCGATGCGTATTCGAGCGACCGTACGGCGGAAATCGCACGCGCGCGGGGCGCCGGTGTCGTGCAGCGCGAGTGGCGAGGCTTCATCGACGCGCGGCTCTTCGCCTTGACCGCCGTGCGAAGCCCCTGGACGTTGATGATCGATGCCGACGAAGCGCTCGATGAGGTCTTGCGCGACTCGATTGTTGCGGCCGACGGTGAGGCGGATGCGTATCGCGTCGCGCGCACGACGTTCTTTTGCGGACGGCCTATGCGGATCTGGACCGGGGAATGGGTCTTACGGTTGTTTCGGACGCACCGTGGGATGCTGCGCTCGCGCGCGATAAGCGATGACGCTCAGGTGCACGAGGTGTGGTCGGTGCCGGGCCGCGTTGATGACTTGCCGGGCACACTGTTGCATTATTCGTATACGAGCGTCGCTTCGTATCGAGCGAAGTTCGAACGCTACACGGATCTCGAAGCTCAGGCGACCAAATCCAGCGGATGGCTCGTCTTGCGCGAGGAGTTCCGCGCGTTCGGGCGTTTTCTGTTTCTGTGCCTGCTACGCGGTGCAGTCCTGGACGGTTGGCGCGGCCTCTTTACGGCTTGGTGGTCGGCGCGCTATCGGGCAGTCGTATTCCACAAAGCTCTGCGCCGGAGATGAAACGGATTGCGCTCGACAGCCGTCTGACGCGTCAGATGTCGGTCGGGATGAAACGCTATGCATCCGAACTTTCACAGCGCTTGCCTGAGGTTGCGCCGGATTTAGAGTTCATCCGGTTCGACCGAGGCGCGAATTTTGGGTTTGCGGAGCAGCTGGCGCTGCCGCGAGCGATGCGCCGCGCTCGCGTCGATCTCGCCCATTTCCTTTCGCTTTACGCGCCGGTGCTGCCACCCCGGCCGTACGTCGTGACGATCCACGACCTGATACACCTGCGCTTTCCCCGGTTTTTCAAGACGAAGGTTGGGCCATACTATCGCACCGTCGTGCGTTACGTGGCGCGCCGTGCGGCGCGCGTTCTCACAGACGACGAACGCACCGTGGCAGATTTGCAGCGCTTCTTGGGTGTCGATCCGGCCCGCGTGCGCGTCATTCCGCTGGGCGTGGAAGACCGCTTCTTGGGAGCCGTCGCTGCGCATCGCGCGGCGCGGCCATACTTTCTGTACGTCGGCAACCATCGGCCCCATAAGGACCTCGCGACGCTGTTCGAAGCCTGGGCGGGACTTGCGGAGCACCGGCGGGTCGATCTCTATCTAACGGGCGAGGACGATTTTGGCGGCGCCCTTTCAACGTGGCAAAGCGCCGATCGGCGAATCGTCCTCCTCGGCTATGTCCGTCCCGAAGAGTTGGCCGCGCTTTACGCCGGCGCAACGGCGCTCGTGCATCCGGCGCTCTATGAAGGCTTCGGTTTGCCGATGCTCGAGGCGATGGCCGCCCGCACGGCAGTGGTCGCGTGCGAGGACGCGGCGCCGGGCGTATTAGAAGGCGCGATGCTGACCTTTCCGCCCAAAGATGTGGCGGCGCTGCGCGCGCGTCTGGAATGGCTGCTCGAGGACGAGGGGCTGCGCACCGCTCTCGTCAATGAAGGCCGAGCACGGGCAGAGCGGCTGACATGGGAGCACTGCGCGAGCGCTACTGCGAGTGTCTATCGTGAAGTGTTGGAGGAGCGGCGTTGAGGTTGCGCGTCGTATCGGCAATTCTGCTGACCGCTTTGATCGGCGGTCTACCGGCGTTGGCGAAAACCAAGCATCCGGCGCCGGCGCCAAGCCCGATCGCCGTCTCGATCAACGGCGCCTCGCTGAGCATTGAACCGCCGCCGCGTTTCGTCGGTGGCCGGCTGCTCGTTCCGGTGCGGCGCATTTTGGATGCGCTCGGGCTCCCGTTCGACCGGCGCGGCAAAACGATTACGACGCAGGCGGGAGACCGTACGATCACGCTGACGGCCGGATCGGATCGGGCGGCCGTCAACGACGAACTCATAATTCTCGACTCGGCGCCTGTGGAGCTGCGGGGTGTCTTATATGCGCCCCTTCGATTCTTCAGCGCCGGATTGGGCGCACGCGCACAGTACGATTCGCGCGGCAGGAAAGTCGAGATTCTCTCGGGTTCGGTCGGCCATTCGAGCGTGGTGACGACGGCGGGCGGCGGCCGCGAGTACCTGGGAATCGTGCAGGCCGTTGACAACGATTCGACGCCGCCGTCCATTACGGTCACGAGCGGTGCATCGGTGAAGACCGTTCCAATTACGTCCGGCGCTCGCGTGTTCGTAACCGATGTCGTCGCGAACACGACGGTTCCGGGGACCCTTGAGGCCGTGCACGTCGGCGACTACGCGAAGATCTTCGTGCGCAACAACGGCTCCGTCGATCGCGTGATCGATTCCTTCGCCTCATCGCAAGGCAAGATCGCGGCGCTCAGCGGCGATACGATTCTGCTGAGCGACGGGCACGTGATCGTCCCGACCGGCGTAACCGCGCTCTCGCTCAACGGAGATGGCGCCAAGGTAAGCGATCTTCACGTCGGCGACGACGTGAGCGTGCGCTACAACCTCGACACCTCCGAAGCACGTGAAATCATCGCAACCCGCAGGGCGGTCGGAACGCCGCCGCCGGCCGGCTCGATCGCGATCGAATCGATCGAACCGTCGAGCAATCGCCCGCTGCGCCAAGGCGATGCGTTTTCGGTCCTGCTAAAAGGAACGCCCGGCGGCCAAGCGACCTACGATGTCGGCGCGTATTTTACGGACTTGCCGATGGTCCAAACGTCGCCCGGCGTCTATACCGCCCGCTACACGATCCCGCGTGGCGCCAACTTTAGCGCGGCTCCGATCTTCGGCCACTTAACGGTGCGAAACACGTCGGCGCCGCGTGCACAATCGGTGGAGGAGATCTCTGCCTCGAGCTTGCCGCCCGGGATCAGCGAGTCGGCGCCGGACCAAGGCCAGGTCGTGAACAATTCACTACCGAGCATCTATGCGACGTTCGTGGCCAACGCGGTGCCGGTGAATCCGTCGAGCATCGAGTTGATCATCAACGGGCACGACGTGACTGCAAGCGCAACGCGGACGGCGCAGTTCATCGAATATCATCCCTTTTCGACCTACGCCGACGGTCCGGTGCGCGTGACCGTGCGGGTAGCCGATCTCGCCGGCAACTCCGCCTCCAAGAGCTGGGCTTTTACGATCAAGACGCACTAGAGCCGGAAAGGAAATATCGTTGATTCGACTACGCGCGGCCGCGTTGGTTCTGGGACTTGCGTTGACGGTCGAAGGCTGCGGCGGCTCAGGCGGCACAAACGGCGCCGGTGCCTCGACGCTCGTCGTGGCGCGCGTCAAAGATGCCGTCACGCTTGACCCCGCCCAAGCAACCGACGGGCTCTCGCTCAACCTGACGCAGGAAGTTCTGTGGGGCCTCGTACGCTTTAGGCCGGGCACTTTCGACATCGCGCCGGCGCTCGCGCAAAGCTGGAGCGCATCGCCCGACGGCAGAAAATGGACCTTCCGGCTACGCAAAGGGTTGAAGTTTTCCGATGGGACGCCGGTCGACGCGCGCGCAGTGAAGTTCAACTTCGATCGGTGGCGGCTGGTCAACGATCCCAATCACGGAAACGACGTCTACCAATATTACGCCGCGATGTTCGGCGGCTTTCCGGGGATCATCTCCAACGTCGAAGCTCCGAATTCGTCAACGGTCATCTTTTCGCTCGCTCGCCCGTTGGCGCCGTTCTTGCACGACGTCGCGATGCCGTCGTTCGCGATTGGTTCGCCCAGCGCGATTCGAGCCGGCCACGAAGCGTTCGCTCGAGCGCCGGTCGGCTACGGGCCGTACACCGTCGCCGAATGGATCAAGGACGACCACATCACGCTGCAGGCCAACCCGCTCTTCAAATCGACGGCCAAGCCGGCCTACGCGACGGTGATCGTTCGCGACATCCCCGATCAAGCAACGAGCGTGCTCTCGCTGCAGAAAGGCGACGTCGACGTGTTGACGGATCCGCGTCCGGACGATGCCGCGCAGCTGGCAAAACAACGCGGTATTACGATCTACCAGCAGCCGAGCAACAATAACTCGTACGTTGCCCTGAACATGGAGAAGGCGCCATTCGATAAGCTGCCGGTGCGCAGGGCGATCGCGTATGCGATGAATGTCGAGCAGATCGTGCACGCGTTTTACAGCCAAGGCGCGGTCGTAGCCGACAATTGGACGCCGCCGAAGATGCTGGGGGAAAATCCCGCCGTCAAGCACGTTCCGTTCGACCCGAATAGGGCAAAAGCACTGCTCGCGCAGGCCGGCGTCAATGGCTTTGCGACCCAGCTCTACTATCCGACCGCGCCACGCCCCTATATGCCCGAACCGCAGCGGATCGCCGAAGCGATCCAAGCCGACCTGAAAGCGGTCGGCATCACGGTGACGCTCGCGCCCTTTGAATGGGGCGTGTTCCTCAATAAGATCCGCAATGGCGAGCATCCGATGTGTTTGATCGGCTGGTCGGGCGATAACGGAGACCCGGATAACTTCATGTATCCGCTGCTCGACGAAGACAGCGCCCACAAGCCGAATGCGCAGAATTACTCCTTCTGGCGGGATCCGAACTTTCACAAACTGATGCTCGCGGGCCAAGCGACTTCCGACGACGCAAAGCGCGCGGCGGTCTATCGGCAGGCCAACGCCATGATCGTCGACCAAGTTCCCGCGGTTCAGATCGTCCACACGACGGTGCCGATTGCCTTCAAATCATCGATCGGCGGTTACATTCCGCGTCCCGACACGGCGATCAACTTCGAACTTCTCAAACCGAAATCGTAGTGGCCGCGCGGCGCGAACCAACCTGCATTTTCTGCAAGGTCGTGAGCGGAGAGATTCCGGCGCGCGAGGTGTTCCGCGACGAGGAGTTGCTGGTCGTCGAAGATGTCAACCCGCAGGCGCCCGTCCATTTGCTCGTGATGCCGACGAACCACGTGCGCAATGCCTCGGGCTTCATCGAATCCGCGGAGCCCCAAGTCGTCGCCCGATTGTTCGCAAAGGCGACGCAGATCGGACGTGAGCGCGGGCCGGACGGCTACCGTCTGGTCGTCAACGAAGGTTCGCAAGGCGGCCAAACCGTGGATCATCTGCACGTCCACGTGCTCGCAGGCCGTCACATGAGGTGGCCTCCGGGATAGAAAGTTCGCGCGTTTGACCGCACGGAAGCGCTGTGATAGAGTTGCGGGGGCCGTGCACAACGGCACAATTTTTGGCGTGTTTAGCTTGTCCTGAGCTTAGCCTGTGCTGAGCTTGTCGAAGCAAAGGGCCGGAACGAAGGGAGGGTTGTAAAGAATGGAAGTACGTGTCGCTCCAGGGGAGACCATTGAGAGCGCGCTGCGCCGTTTCAAGAAAGCCACCCAGAAGGCCGGCGTTCTAGCCGAAGCGCGTAAGCACGAGCATTACGAAAAACCCAGCGTTCGCCGTAAGAAGAAGTCGGCCGCCGCGCGCAAACGCCGCACTTAGGGACGCTCGTTGGCGGCGCACAAAGATCGCATGCAGAGCGAACTGCGCGATGCGATGAAAGCCAAGGATCAACTTCGGGTCGACACTTTGAGGTCGGCCCTTTCTGGTTTCACCTATAAGCGTTCGGAGGCCGGCAAAGATCTCAGCGACTCCGACGAGTTGGACGTCGTCCGCCGCCAAGTCAAACAACGCAATGATTCGATCGCGGAATACCGTAAGGCCAAGCGCGAAGATCTGGCTTCCAAAGAAGAACGCGAGCGCGACATCTTGCTGGCCTACTTGCCGGCCCAAAAATCGTCGGATGAAATACGTGAAATCGTGCGTAAGGCAATCGCGCAGATCCCGCCCGAGAGGCGCAACCAAGGTGCGCTCATGAAGGCCGTGATGCCCGAGCTCAAAGCTCAAGCCGATGGGAATCTCGTACGCCAGGTTGTGCTCGAAGAGCTAAACGATCCTTCGACAAGCTCAGGATGACACCGGCGACAAGCTCAGGATGACCGCTGCCCCGGTGCAACTTTCCTCAATCGCTCCTAGTACCTAAGGGCATGCGCCCCTGGCTGCACGTTCGACCAATCGCTTTCGTCGCTTTGATTGCGGCGGGGCTCGCCGGAGGCTTACTGGGCTCGGCGAGTTGGGCACAGCAATCCGGTGGTGTCGTCGTGATCCCGATTCACGGCACGATCGATGAAGGGATGGCGCATCTGGTGGAGCGCTCGGTTGCAGCCGCCAACCAGAGCGGCGCGCGGGCGATCGTCCTCGACGTCAACACGTTTGGCGGTTTGGTTTCCGCGGCGACCGAGATTCGCGATGCGATGTTCACCTCGCGCGTGCCGACGATTGCTTACGTTTCAGAGCGCGCATGGTCAGCCGGAGCGCTCGTAACGCTCAGCGCGCAGCGCATCGCGATGGCGCCCGGTTCGAGCATCGGCGCCGCCGAGCCGATCCCTACGACGGTGAAAACCGTTTCCGCGCTGCGGGCGGAGTTTGAATCAACGGCCCAGCGCAACCACCGGGATCCGAAACTGGCCGCCGCGATGGTCGACGTCAATGCGGATGCTCCGCAATATAAGAAGCATGGCGCGATCTTGACGATGCGTGCTGACGACGCCAAGCGGGCGCACATCGCCGATTCGATCGACCTCTCGCTGACCGACGTACTGCGCGAGAACAATCTGCAAGGCCTTCCGATGGTGAATGCCGAGTACTCGTTCGGCGAACAGGTCGCGCGTTTTGCGACCAGTCCCGAGGTCAGTGGGTTGTTGCTGACGATCGGCATGCTCGGCCTGCTGATCGAAATGCAGACGTTGCACGGCATCGCGGGTCTGATCGGCGTGCTCGCTTTCGCGTTATTTTTCGGCACTCACATCTATGCCGGATTCAGTAACGGCTTGGTTATCGGGCTGGCTGTTTTGGGCGTCTTCGGAATCCTCTACGAATTGCACGTCGTTCCCGGACACGGTGCGCCGGGGATCTTAGGCGGCATCGCGCTGCTGCTTGCCGTGCTGCTGGCCTTCGGGATCCCGTTCTTCTTTGTGGCGTTGCAAACGATTTCAACCGCGATCATCCTGACCGTGGCGTTCTTTTACATCGCAACCCGGTATTGGCCGGAAAACGCCTTCATGCGGCGACTGACGTTCGCGGTGGCGCAAGGGCCGGAGTACGTGAGCAGTCGGGATCTGACGTTCTTGCGTGGCCAAAGCGGGACGGCGACCTCGTTCTTGCGCCCGGCGGGCGTCGCGCTGATCGACGGCAAGCGCATCGACGTCCTGACGGAGGGCGATTTCATTCCAGCCGGAACGCCGATTCGCGTGACCAGGGTCGAAGGGGCCCGGGTCTTCGTCGAGGCCGTCACTCAGCCGGGCTAAAGGAGCAAAGCGTGGTCTATACCTTCGGTGTCGTGATCATTTTTTTCATCGCGATCATCCTGTTCTTCGTGTTTCTTTACTACTTCCCGATCGGGTTGTGGATTCGCACGATCGCTGCCGGCGTGCCGCTGTCGATCGTTTCGTTGATCCGCATGCGCCTGATCGGAATCCCGCCCAGCGTGATCGTCAACAATTTGGTGCGAGCGCGCAAGGCCGGTCTGCCACTGACCGTCGATCAGATGCAGTCGCATTTCCTGGCCGGCGGCAACGTCGAGAACGTGACGCTGGCCATGATCGCCGCTCAGCGCGCTCAGATTCCGCTCGAATGGCAGCGTGCGGCGGCGATCGACCTCGCCGGGCGAAATGTTTTGGAAGCCCTGCAGACATCCGTCAATCCGCGAGTGATCGAGACGCCGATTTTTCAGGGCGTCGCGCAAAACGGCATCCAACTCAACGTGAAAGCCCGGATCACTGTTCGCAGCAATCTTGACCGCTATGTCGGCGGGGCAGGCGAACCGACGGTCGTAGCGCGCGTCGGCGAGGGCGTCGTTTCGGCGGTCGGCGCGGCGATCGACCACAAAGAGGTCCTCGAGTACCCGGACCGGATCTCGAAGGCAGTGCTCGCCAAAGGACTCGATGCCGGCACCGCGTTTGAAATCGTTTCGATCGACATCGCGGATGTTGATGTCGGTAAGAACATCGGCGCGGAACTGCAAACATCGCAAGCGGAAGCCGATCGCCGCATCGCTCAGGCGAAAGCCGCCGAGCGCCAGTATGCGGCGCAAGCCTCCGAGCAAGAGCAGAAGGCACAGACGCAAGCGATGCGCGCCAAAGTCGTTGAAGCGGAGGCCACGATTCCGATGGCCATTGCGGAAGCGTTCCGCAGCGGCCACCTGGGCGTCATGGACTTCTACCGTTTAAATAACATCAAAGCCGATACCGAAATGCGCAGTGCGATCGGCGGCACCGTCGACAAGGCTCCTCCCGAACCGCCTCCGCAAGCGGCGAAGTGATGGACGAACTGATCGGTCTTGCAATCGATGCGCTGCGGGCCAAGAATGCCCAGGGCGGCCAGACGGGTGCGGCGGCCGCGCGGGAATCGCCGGCAGAGCGCTACCAGCGGGTTTTGGACGATCTGCGTGCCCGCACAGCCGGGCGAGAAGGACCTTCGACAACGCCGCAGGCGCCGCCGGTGGCTCCTAGGGCCGCCCCTGCGCCCAAAGCGGTCGTAACGCCGAAGCCTTCCCCTCCTGCGGCGGTGGCCCCGAGCCAGGCCTATCGCGGGCCGCTGCAAGGATTGTTCGAAGGTGGAAACAGTTTAGTGCGAGCGGTCGTCGCGGCCGAGTTGCTCGACCGCCCGCTGGCGCTGCGGGAGAACGCGCACTGGCAGAAGCGGTAACCGAACGAACGATCGACCTCGACGGGCTGCACGACCCTTTGAGGCTGTTTGGCCAATTCGATCAGAATCTCACGGCGCTCGAAAGCGTCGTTCCCGTCTCGATCCGCATCGATGGGAACCACCTGGTGCTGCACGGAGAAAAGGCCTCGGTCGAGCTCGCGCAGCGCGTCTTTCGCCGCATGCTCGACGCGGCCGCGGACGGTGCGACGTTGACGCCGGATGACGTCGCGCTTGCGGCGCGCGATGCGATCGAGCACACAGAGGGCGTTGCCTTGCCGCTAACGCTCCTGCAGGCGCAGCGCGGCCGCGAGATCCGTCCCAAAACGCGCGGTCAGCGCGAATTCGTCAAGACGATCGAGGCGCACGCCCTGACGTTTGGAATCGGACCCGCGGGCACCGGCAAGACTTTCCTAGCCGTCGTCATGGCCGTGCGAGCGCTGCGCGATCGGAAGGTGGCCCGCGTTGTGCTTTCGCGGCCGGCCGTCGAAGCCGGCGAGAAGCTGGGCTTCTTACCGGGTGACTACAAGGAGAAAGTCGATCCCTACCTGCGCCCGCTCTACGACGCGCTGTCCGAACTTCTCGACGACGCCGTGATCGCCAGATACATCGAGCGTGGGATCATCGAAGTTGCGCCGCTCGCCTACATGCGGGGCCGCACGCTTTCGGATGCCTTTGTGATCTTGGACGAGGCCCAAAATGCGACCCGCGATCAGCTCAAGATGTTTCTGACCCGCTTGGGTCATAACTCGAAGATGGTCGTTAACGGCGACATAACGCAGATCGACCTGCCGCGCGGCGCGATCTGCGGACTCTTAGAGGTCTCACGCTTGTTTTCCAAGCTCGATGACGTCGGTATCGTCTATTTGAGCGAAACGGATTGCGTGCGCCACTCCTTGGTGAGCCGCATCATTCGCGCCTATAGCGAATTTGCCGAAAACCCCGGATGATTCACTATCGCAACAAGACCCGTAAGAGCGGCATCGACCCGCGCGAACTCAAGCGCACGGCGCGCGCGATCTTGGATTTCCTAGGCGAGCCCGATGCGAGTCTTTCGGTCTTGGTAGTGGACGATTCGCAGATACGCGAGCTGAACCGGGCGCACCGTGGCAAGGATCGCTCGACGGACGTCTTGAGCTTCCCGCTGGCCGCTGCGGTGGATCCTCGCGGCGGAGAGCGACTCCTCGGCGACGTCGTGATCAGCGTGGAAACCGCCCGCCGTCAAGCAGCAGATTACGACGCGACGCTCGAAGCCGAGCTCAAGCGCTTGCTGGTCCATGGCGTGCTGCATGTCTTAGGGCACGATCATGAACAAGCCGGCGAACGAAAACGTATGAGAGCAGAAGAGCGGCGAGTCGCCGCGGCAATCGGCATGGAGTGGCCTTACCCAGGGTGATGCTGCAACCGCACACGCCGCCCGAACACCACGCGCATCCGCACGAGCCGCACTCTCCCGGGTACAAGCGCATCGCGGAAAGCAAGTTCTGGAGCAGCTTCCACCATGCGTTTTCGGGCATCATATACGCTGCAAAAACGCAGCCCAACATGCGTATCCACTTGCTCATTGCGGCGCTGGTTCTGGCGGCCACGATGGCCTTACGGCTCGATCGCGTCTATGTCATTGCGATCGTTATCCTGATCGCGCTGGTCCTCTCGCTCGAACTCGTCAACACCGCTGTGGAATCCATCGTGGACCTCTTGACCGTCGCGCACCATCCGCTGGCGAAAACGGCCAAGGATGCCGCCGCTGGGGCGGTCTTGCTGGCGTCGGCAGCGGCGGTCGTGGTTGGCTATCTGGCGTTCTACGAGGGTCTCTTCCGGGGCGGTGCACGCGTGTACACGGCGGTCGCGCAGGTGCCGGCCAACACGGTGTTCATCATCCTGGCAATCGTCGTGATCGGCACGATCTTCGCCAAGGCCTTCGTGGGCCGGGGTTCAGCCCTGCAGGGCGGGGCGGTGTCGGGCCACTCGGCGCTCGCCTTTTCGGCGGCGACGATCCTCTCGCTCTACTCCCAGCGGCCACTGGTCGCCCTGCTGGCCTTTGGGTTGGCGGCGCTGGTCGCACAGAGCCGCGTTGAAGCCCAAATCCACAACGTGGGCGAGGTCACCTGGGGCGCGATCCTGGGGACGGCGGTGACGGTGGCCGTCTACGTGCTGGTGCGACCCCATGTGCTATAATGGCCCCGCATTGATCAACGACGACCCCGACCCCCTACCTAAAACTAGCCGGTCGCCGCATCGCGCGTCATGACTCCCGAGATGGCCTGGCTCCAGGTGTTGATCCTGGTCCTTTTCATTATAGGGGCGGCGTTTTTCGCCGCCTGCGAAGCTGCGCTAGTGGCCGTCTCGCGCGTGCGCGCCCGCGGCATGCTCGAACGGGGGCTGCGACGGGCTAGCGCCGTCGTCCAGCTCCAAGAGGACCGCAACCGCTCCCTGACCACGATCCTCGTCGGCAATACGATCATTCTGCTGGCCGCGGACTCGCTCTCGACCTACCTCTTTATCAGTTCCGGGCTGCCGTCGGGGGCCGTGCTTTCGACGATCGTGATGACGGTCGTGTTTCTGCTTTTCGGCGAGATCATTCCGAAGACGATTGCGGTTTCAGATAGCGACCGGTGGGCGCTGCGCCTCGCGCCGGCGATGCTGCGCGCGCGTTGGCTGCTCCATCCGGTCGTCCAGAGCTTCCTGTTCCTGACCGACCTCGTTTTGCGGCCGTTCGGCATGCCGCACGCGCGGCAAATCTATGTAACCGAAGAGGACATCCGCGCGCTCGTTAACGTTGGGGCGGAGCAAAAAGTGCTTCAGGAACAAGAGCGCGAGATGATCCATTCGGTGATCGAATTCGGAGACACGATCGTACGCGAAGTGATGACCCACCGGCGCGACGTTGTAGCGGTGGAGATCAACGATTCGCCGCGCCGCGCGCTGGATCTGGTCATCGCCGAAGGGTATTCGAAGCTGCCGGTTTACGAAGAAACCAAAGATGATATCGTTGGGGTAGTCCACGATCGCGAACTCCTGATTAGCCTGGCAAACGGTACGCTTTCAACGACGCCGCTACGCCAGCTCCAGCGCCCCATCGCGCACGTTCCCGAAAACAAGAAAATTTCCGAGCTCCTGCGCGAAATGCAGCGCGACAAATTTTCGATGGCGATCGTCGTCGATGAGTATGGCGGAACGGCCGGCTTGGTTACGATGGAAGACCTACTCGAAGAAATCGTGGGTGAGATACGCGACGAGCACGATGAAGGTGAAGAAGAGCCGATCCACATCGTCAAGGAAGACGAAGCCGTCGTGGACGCGGGGGTGAACATCGAAGACGTCAATGCGAAGCTGGGCACCCATTTGCCGCACGAGGAGTTTGAAACGATCGGCGGGTACACCGTGGGTCGTTTCGGACGGCTCCCCAAAGAAGGCGAAGAAGTCGCCAGCGAAGACGGCAGCGCGCGCCTGAAGGTTGACCGAACGCGCGGGAAGCGAATCATCGCCGTGCGCGTGTACTGCAACGGGGCGCCCGGCGCACCCCCGCAGCCCGACGAAACGCGGGAGAGTTCGGGACAGGCACACTGACCCTCTCGCGCAGCTACAAGGCCTCGGCCATCGTGATACGAGCCCGAAATCTTGGCGAAGCCGACAAGATCTTTACCCTTTTTACAAGCGAACGCGGCAAGATCGATGCGGTTGGCAAAGGTGTACGCCGGTCCAGGAGTGCGCTTGCCGGACGCTTGGAATTCATGAACCACGTGCTGCTTTCGCTGCACCGCGGCCGCAATCTCGACGTGATCACGGCGGCCGAGATCGAGCATTCCGCCTTCGACGACGTCGTCCAACCGGCCGCGTTTGTGGCGGCAAGCGCAATGGGCGAGTTGGTCGACGCTTTCTGCGAACCGGATCTGGCCGTGCCGGAGATCTTCGAGCTGCTGCGCTTGGCGCTGCGGGCATTTCGCGTCGCGCCGGATCCTCTGGCGCTCTTGCCGCGGTTTGAATTGCGCATGCTGGAAGCGCTGGGCTTAGCGCCTCCTTGCGAGATTTGCGCGCGTTGCGGGGCCTCGTTGAACGAACGGCCGGCTTGGCTGGACTGCGAAGCGGGCGGCTTAGCGGGCCTGGAGTGCCGAGTGTCGTGGATGGACGTCTTGGAACTCGACGCGCAGGACGTGGCGAATTTTCAGGCCTTGGCGGCGGCCAAGGACGCGCCGCGCAAGGCCACGCTGATTGCTCGATCCCAAGTCGCAAAAGCGATTGACGCGCTGATCACGTACCATTTGGGACGGCGGCCGAAGGCCGGGTTGCAGTTTGCGGAGTTCGTAAGGCCAGCGTCATGACCGTCCTCGCGCTCGATGTCGGAGGCAAGCGCATCGGCGTTGCGATCTCCGACCCAACGGAGTCGTTCGCACTGCCGCTGGAAGTTTTTGAGCGCGCGAATCTGCGCGCAGACATCGATCGCATCGTCGCTTTGGCAAGCGAGTACCAAGCCGTGGAGGTCGTTGTCGGCGATCCGCTGCGCCTCTCCGGAGAGCGGGGACCCGCCTCGCAGGCGATGGACGGTTTCATCGCGGCTCTCGAACGCCGTTTTGCCGGTCGGGTGCATCGCGTGGACGAGCGCTTAACGACCGCGCAAGCGACGAAAACCCTGATTGCGGCGGATGTCTCGCGCACCAAACGCAAGCGGGTCGTCGACAAACTTGCTGCGTCGCTGATCTTGGAGTCGTTCTTGAGCCGCCGCCGCCGCAGTGCAGCGCCATGATCGCACGTGCCCGCCGAGCGTTGGCGCTCGTGATGATCGCAAGCGTCTTGGGCGCAGGCGCCATCGTTGCAGTCAGTGGGCTGTGGTTTCGCAACGCTGTTTACGGCGATCGTTCCAAACCCGAGCAGCCGACGCGAGTGATCATTCCGAAGGGCTCGACATTCTCGGAGATCGCGGCGCAATTGAGTGCCGCCGGCGTGATCGCGCACCCACTGTCATTTCGCATTCTGGCACGTCTGCGAGCGGCGGATGCAGACGTGCGCGCGGGTGAATATCGTTTCGCCCCGCACCAAAGTGAAAGCGATATCTTGCAGCAGCTGCGCAGCGGTGGCGCGCAGGTCGCGGTTTGGGTGACGATCCCAGAAGGATTCACCGCCAGAGAAATTGCCCAACGCTTACAAGAAGCGGGCCTGGGCGACGCACAGAGTTTTGTCGATGCCTTTCGGCACGATTCGATGACGTTCGGTCGCGCACGTACGCAGGGGCTCGAGGGATACCTCTTTCCGAGTACGTACTTGATTGCGACGGATGCGTCCGCAGGGACAGTCGAAGGGCTGCTGACCGACCAGTTTCGCAAAGAGTTGCCCCGAGATGCCGTTGCTCGCGCCCGAGCACTGCACATGTCGCTTCCTCAGATCGTCACGCTGGCGTCGTTGATCGAGCGAGAGGCCAAGGCCGACGACGAGCGGGCGCTCATGGCGGGCGTCTATTACAACCGCCTACGCCTGGGCATGCCCCTGGAGGTCGACGCAACGATCGAATACGCTTTGCCGCAGCACAAGACTGAGATCACCTATGCCGACTTGGCGATCGATTCGCCGTATAACACCTACAAACACGCTGGGCTTCCGCCCACACCGATCGCCAATCCCGGGCAGCGCTCGCTTTGGGCGGCATTCCATCCGCGTCCGTCGGAGTTTCTTTACTACGTGTACAAGGGCAACGGGCACCATGCGTTCGCGCGAACGCTGGCCGAGCACAACGCTAACAGGGCTCGCTACCTGAAATAGGAGAAAGCGCATGCCATCCACCAACGGCGAATCCTCGCGTAGCGGCGCGCTCGAACTCCGTGATGTGCTCGTCATTCAGACGACCGATGACAAGCAGCTCGAGTTCGAGGTCATGGGCTTAGTCGAGGACGACGAGAAGAACACCTACGCGGTGTGCTATTGCGAACCGGAAGATCAATTCGTCGTCACCGACGCGGGCGGGCAGCTGCTCTCCGACGATGATCTCGCCCAAGAGATCCTCGATGACTTTCTTACGCTGGCCGAGGAATCGGCGCCGCCGGAGAGGGCAGAGTAGTTCGCGTACTTTTTCTTTCCGTGAATGTGGGCGTAGGACACACCTCAGCCGCGGAAGCGGTAAAAGATGCGCTGCACGAGCGGGATCCGCAGGCCACCTCGCAGATCGTCAACTGCTACAAGTACGCGGCCTCGATCGTTTCGCGGGTCGTATCCGATGGCTACATTGGAATGGTCAAGACGATCCCGCAAATGTACCGGTTCCTTTACTCCCGTGCCGAAAAAGCGACGGAAATCGGACCCTTTCGGTCGTGGGTGCATCAGTTTACTGCCACCAACCTGCGCGGGCTACTGGAACGCACGCGCCCCGATGTCGTCGTGTGCACCCATGCATTTCCTTGCGGCGTGATGTCGGAGTATAAGAAACAGTTCAGCGATGCTCCACCGGTCATCGGAATCGTGACGGACTTCGTCGTCCATTCCTTTTGGATCCATTCCAACATCGATGCCTACGCGGTGGCGACGCCCGAGATGCGCGTGGCGATGGCGGCGCGTGGGGTGCCAAAAGAGCGGGTGATCGTCGCGGGGATCCCCGTGGCCGCCGAGTTTTGTAAGCAGGTAGAGCATCGCGATGCGCTGCGCGAGCGGCTCGGTTTGCCGCCCGACCGTTGCGCAGTGTTGATGATGGGCGGCGGACTAGGCATCGGCCCGCTCGAGATGATGATGCGAGCGCTTGACCACATCGAGCAGCCGCTTGCAGCGATTGCGATCGTCGGCCGCAACAAGCGCATGCAGCGGCGGGTGATGGAGGCCGCGCAGCACGCAGGGTACCCCCTGCGCGTGCTCGGCTTTGTCGACAACGTCTACGACTATATGCACGCTGCCGACGTTCTTCTGAGCAAGCCGGGCGGACTGACCTCGGCCGAGGCGCTGGTTGCGGGGATACCGATGATTTTGGTGAAGCCGCTTCCCGGTCAGGAGGAGCGAAATACGCGTTACCTGGTCGATAGAGACGCCGCGCTGCGTCCCAAAAATGAGCGCGACCTCACTCGAATGGTTGCCCAAGTGCTCGCATCGTCCGAAGTCAGGGAGCAGATGCGGCACGCGGCCGCACGCTTGGCGAAGCCGAGCGCCGCAGACGATATCGCCGCATTAATAGAGCGCCTCGCGGCCCAAGAACAGGAAAGGATCTATCATGCTATCGTCTGAGACCTATGCCAGGTGGCTCGCGCTCTTTCGAATCTACGCGGGCGCGTTCTGGCTGCTTCATGGTATTCCGAAGTTCACCCAATCCGCCGATTTCTTACCGCCCAACGGCTTCATGCCGCAATTGGTCCAAAAGGCGATCGGAAGCTCAACGGGGTTCTATCACGATTTTCTAGCCAACACGGTGATGCCGAACATCGGCCTATTCGCTCAACTCGTGCGCTGCGGGGAGGTTTTGGTCGGAATTTCGCTGCTCTTAGGCCTGCTGTCGCGCCTGGGAGGTCTGGGCGGCATCTTCTTAGCGCTGAACTACGCACTAGCGAACAATGATTTTGCCGCGCCGCAGGGACAGGGTTTCGCCGGGCTGGATTTCGCGGCCATCGTCCTCAGTTTCTTCAACGTGGTTCTACCGACCGGCGCGCGCTTGGGACTTGTAACATTCTTTGTGCGTTCTAGAAGGAGAGCGGTCGCATCCTAAGCCAACAGTGCTTGCGCGGAGAGGTGGCCGAGCGGCTGAAGGCAGCGGTTTGCTAAACCGTCATACGTTGTAAAAGCGTATCGAGGGTTCGAATCCCTCCCTCTCCGAAGGTAAGCTTGGCACGCGGTCGTAGCTCAATTGGATAGAGCAACAGGCTACGAACTTGTAGGTTGGGGGTTCGAGTCCCTCCGACCGCGAGCTTGCAAACCTTCATCCTGCAAGGCCTTCGCATCTCTTCTTTTATGCTAACGTTGCGTTATTTGGGCGAGGTCGTGCTCGCTGGATTCTCTGTCGGCGTGCTGATCGGAATTACGGGCGTAGGTGGGGGCTCCCTCATGGCTCCCGTGCTCTTGCTGCTCTTCAAGATGAACCCGCTGCTCGCCGTCGGCACCGATCTGCTCTATAACATGCCGACGAAAATCGTTGGCGCGATCGTGCACGCCCGTCAAGGTACGCTCAACGCTTTCGTAGCGCTCTACCTCACCTGCGGTGGAGTAATCGGCGCGGTCTTCGCAGCGCTTTTCTTGCAATACCTGGGAAACCGTGTCGGGCTCGCGGCGCTTTCGGTGCTCTTGCGCCACTGGATCGGCCTGGCCATTTGCCTCTCCGCGGTCCTTACCTTGTTACCGCTCTTTACGTGGCGAGCTTTCGAAAACCAAGAGGAGACCACACCCAATCGCGTCGTGCTTGTCGCCCTCGGTGCACTCGTAGGAGCTATCGTGATAACGACCTCAGTGGGCGCGGGTGCGATCACGATGGCGTTGCTCAGCTTGCTCTTGCGGCGCTCCAAGTTGGCCGCGCTGGTTGGCTCGGACCTCGCGTTTTCCGCAGTTCTCGCCGCGATCGGCTCCGCTTTCTATTACTCCGCCGGTTCGGTAGATGTGAAGTTCAGCCTGACGCTGTTATTAGGTTCGATTCCAGGAGTAATCATAGGCAGCCGGCTAAGCCTGCGCGTCGGGGATCAGTTTCTGCGACCCGCGGTCGGCAGCGTGCTTTTTTTTGTTGGGTTGCGCCTTCTTACATAGGGAACATTGAGCGATCACTTAGACTACCTCGAAGCCTACTCGATTAACGTGATTCGCGAAGCGTATCGGCGGATAAAGCCCATCGGCATGTTGTGGTCGATGGGCAAAGACAGCACCGCACTGCTGTGGCTCGTCAAGAAGGCGTTCTTGGGCGAAGTGCCGTTTCCGGTAGCGCTCTTGGACACGGGAATGGAATTCGCGGAAGTCTATGCCTTTCGAGATCAACTGATCCAGCGCTGGAAACTTGAGTACTGCAACGTTTCGTGCCCGCCGGAGTCCGCCGTCGATCAGACCCTGGCGCCCGCAGGTCGCGCCGCAGCCAGAAAGACGGAAGGGCTAAAGGCGCTCATTGAGCAGCAGGGATGGCGCGGCGTCTATTTGGGGATTCGGCGAGACGAACAACCGACGCGCGCGAAAGAGCGGGTCTTCAGTCCAAGGACCGCCTCGGGCACGTGGAATTTTCGTAACCAGCCGCTCGAGTTTTGGAATTACTTTCAGACCGATGTTCGTGACGGCGAGCACATGAGGATTCATCCGCTGCTGCTGTGGACCGAGCTGGACGTCTGGAAATATACCAAGCGCGAAAGCATTCCGCATTGCGGGCTCTACTTGGCACGAAACGGACGCCGATTCCGGTCGCTCGGAGAATCCAACATTACGTTCCCGGTGCAGAGTTCGGCGCAGACGCTGGACGCTATTATCGCCGAACTAGAGGCGAGCCACGCGCCCGAACGCGCCGGGCGCGCGATGGATCATGAATCGGAAGACGCGTTCGAGCGTCTGCGGACCGGAGGCTACATGTGACCGAGGTACTGGCCGCGGTGTTCATCGGTCACGTCGATCATGGAAAGTCCACGTTGATTGCTAGGCTAATGCTCGATGCGGGCGCCTTTCCGGAGGGGCGCCTCAAGGAACTCGAAGAGGCATCGAAGCGTCGCGGCGTCCCCGTGGAAATCTCGTTTCTGCTGGATGCTTTCCAGGTCGAGCGCGATCAGGCTGTCACGATCGACTCGACGCGTGTTTGGTTGAGGACGCCGGCGCGCACGTATGCCATCATTGACGCTCCGGGACACAAGGAATTCGTTCGACATATGGTCGGCGGCGCGTCGGAGGCCAGCGTCGCGGTACTTTTGATCGATGCGCTCGAAGGAATCTCGGAACAGACGCGCCGTCACCTGCTGCTGCTCTGGACTCTAAACATCAGCCAAGTCGTAGTCGTCATAAACAAGATGGATCTCGCCGACTTTTCGTCGAGCCGCTTTGAATCAATCGCGAGCGATGCCAAGGACCTCTTAGCATCGATGGGCCTGACTTGTTGCGGAACGGTACCTGCCGTTGCGCGCGACGGCGACAACATCGTAAGAGCGTCGGCGCGCATGCCGTGGTACGAAGGACCGAGCCTGCTCGAATTGCTCGCGGGCTTGCCACCATCGCTCCCCACTTCGGGACCCTTAAGATTTCCGATCCAAGACGTGTATCGGCGTGGCAGCCTGCGAACGCTCGTCGGAAATGTGGAGGGTTCCGGGTTAAAGAGCGGCACGAACCTCGTCGTTCTTCCCGCTGGCAACGCGGCAGTGGTCCAAAGAGTTGTCCGGTTTCCAGAAAATACTGCGCCGGCGCGCGACGGTGAAGCGATCGGCATTGTCTTGGATCGCCCCTTGTTTGCGGAGGCCGGAGATGTTGCGTGCGCTCCGGAGCAGTCGCCGCATGTTACCTCGCAGTTTGGCGCAACGATCTTCTGGCTTTCAACGCATCCTTTAAGCGCCGGAGATCGGCTCTGCGTTCGCGTTGGTACGCGCGATGCAATCGCGACCCTAGCGATCGAGCGCAAGATCAACGTCGAGACGCTTGCATTTGAGTCCGCCGATTCACTACGCGACGGAGACATCGCTCAAGTACGGCTCATCGCAGAGGCGCCTATCGTCGTCGAGCGCACGACGGGAAGCGTGCTGTCACGGGTCGGGCTCTATCGCAACGGCATCCTTTGCGGCGGTGGAACCGTCACCGGCGTTTCGGACGGCGTGCAAGAGCGTCTTAAGTCCTCAAACGTGGAGCTGGAAAGCCATCTTGTAAGCGTCGGCGCGCGCCAACGGCGGCAGGGACACCGCAGCGGCGTCGTGTGGCTGACCGGGCTGCCGAGTGCGGGCAAGAGCACGCTCGGTCGCAGACTCGAGGCGAAACTGTACGCTCTGGGGTGGAACGCATATTTCCTCGATGGGGACACGTTGCGTACCGGTTTAAACGGCGACCTCGGCTTCTCGGCCGAGGCGCGTCGCGAGAACGTACGGCGCGCGGGCGAGGTAGCGGCGCTTTTCGCCGACGGGGGTTTTTTATCGATCGCCGCCCTCGTGTCGCCGAACCAGACGGACCGCGCGCGTGCTCGAGCGGCGTGCAAGGCCGGCGATTTCATCGAAGTCTACATCCGAGCCCCCCTAAAGACTTGCGAAGAGCGCGACCCGAAGGGCTTGTACAAGCGAGCGCGCGCTGGAGAAATCCCCGATTTTACGGGGATCTCGGCGCCGTATGAGCCGCCCGATCGACCAGAGCTCGTTGTCGACACCGCCGAGCGGAGCATCGATGAGTGCGTGGAGCAGCTCTTAGCGTTTGTGCGCTCGCATTACGCCGGCGTAACACAAAGCTCGCCCGCTCAAAACGAATAGCCAAACAGCTCGATGTCTCGCGCGAACTGCTGCTCGACTATTCGCCTTGTCTCTGCAGTGTAATACTTTCGGTAGTGCTCGTGCTCCGAGCGGTTCTCGTGAGGCAACGACAGATTTAGCCCTATCTTAGCGCCAACTTTATTCCAATCTTCGTGCAGCCGCTCGAAGCGCCCGACAAAATCGACGCTGATATTGCCCGAATCGTCCACAAGGTGCGAGGTCATATCGGGCACGTACATTGCATATTCACGGATAAACGTTCCGAAATCGCCGCATCTCTCACACATCGCCACGACATCTGGGTATTGCTGCCGAAAGCTCTCATAGCCCAAATTAACCTGGTAGAAATAATACGAGGAAACGAGGCGATCCCAGGGGTTTCTGACAAACGCGAATTTAAAATATTGATCCCAGACTTCGCGCGGCAGCATTTTTCGCAAGATCGCCGCGGGCAAGTGGTGCAACGGAAAGCTCGCGAGCGCGTCGTTGCAATACGCGAGCCGTATCATTCGCACCAGCTCGGGCGTGCGCTGTTCTTTGGGCAGATCCCATATGGCATAGCCGACAAATTCGAGGTCGGCATTTTGCTCCTGAAAAGCATGTCGCAACGAGAGGCCGCCAGTTTTGGGGATATGAATGAAAACGAAGCGATGGGAATGGGAAACCGGCACGATGTTGTCTTACGCAAACTCGTCGGATTCCCCCACCTGGTGGGAAACACGACTGCGCTGCCGTATAATTAACAGTATACGGGTATTCTATGCGTATCGGTTTATCTGCATCCACATCCCGAAAACCACCGGCCACTCGCTGCGGCCTGCCTTCGTCGCCAAAGGTATTGAGTTGCAATCTTGGGGGCGGGCCTTCTGGGCTCTTGCGACGGAACAGCGGACGCCGGATCTCGTGCGGCTGATACGAGGCGTATATTGCAACAAGGCGCTCGCGAGTTCTCCGTTGCAGCATTTACCCGCAAAGATGTTGCGTGAAATCGCACCGCATGATGTTTGGTACCAATACTTTAAGTTTTCGTTTGTGCGGAATCCATGGGAGCGCCTCGTTTCCTTGTATCATCATATGGAATGACCCTAGAGAACGAGACCTTCAGTCAAGTCTTTCCGGACATCGTGGCAATGTGCGGACGCTGCAATGATTTCGAAGCGTTTGTACGCGAATATGCAATCTACGTGTCCGACATGACCTCGCATCTGGTGGACGATTCAGGAAATATCATCGTCGACTTTATCGGCCGGTTCGAGCAGCTGCACGAAAGCGTCGCGTCGCTTTGCGGTAGGACAGGACTAAGTCTATCGCTGCCTCACATCAATCGATCGGAGCACGAACACTACTGCGAGTATTACACGGCACAGACGGCAAATCGCTGAACGGCAATTCGCGCGAGGCGTCGAGCGATTCGACTATTCGTTTTTGAGCGGGAGAGCGGGAGGACGGTGAGCAGCTAGGGCTGGGAAGAGCCGCCCTTATGCGAGACGACATTGCCGTTGATCGAAACGGTGTTCTCGGTCACCACCCTGGCGGAGGCAACCCAATTGCCGCCAAAGAGCTTCCAAGTGTCCTTTTCTTTCGAGAGAACACGGATCGGAGCCGCTTTCAAGTCCTTCGTTGTGCCGCTAAGAGCTAGTTCTGCGGTGACTACATAGCCGTCCCCGGCCTTATCGAGGGCCGTGATCTTCGTTGCGCACGAGGTAAAGTTCGCCTGCGCAAACATCGCCTTCACGTTTGCAATTGCTACGTCGCGATTTTGTGACTTTCCGGTCGGATCGACGGACATGTAATCTACGGATAACAACTTTGCCACGGCGCCTATGTCGCCGGCCTTCATCGCAGCGCAGTGTGCATCATAGGAGGCCTGGATTGCTGTCTTCGCATTATCGGCGGCAGCAGCCGAAAAGGCGGGACTAATGAGACCTGCCCCGATGATGGCGCTTAGGCAAATTTGCACACTCGAACGTTCCAAGAAATACCTCCGGCGGCGCCCTGTGACCCCTGGTCCGCATCGATGGTACTTTAAGTGCCGTACAATGCAATCCTGTGTGCCTCAAAGCTTACTTCGCTGGACTTACAAGCTGCGCCGATAAGTGCTGGTTCTCACGCTTGAGCTTCGCATACGATCGGACGAGGTGGCGCGTGAATGCGATCGCGACGACAAGCAGGCTTGGCTCCGCCGGAGTGCAGTGACGTGGAACGGGGAGCAGCGGATCGTAGACGAGTTCCGGAGATGCTGCCGCTTGGTTCCCAAAATAGTTCGCGGCGGCACGGTAGAACGTGTCGTCAGACCAGTTCGGATCCACTCGGAGTTCCTCGTAGAGCTTGCGCCATTGCGCCGCCATGCCGTCCTCTGCGTCGTGCCCAGGGACGAGGTCGTAGCCGACCGCCAGAAAGGCGGACCACCCGAGGAGCGCCTTGCTTTGGATCTGTCCGATGCTGCGAACGGGAAAGTGGCTCAGCGCGACGCCGGGTAATGCAGACTTTGGCAGTGGCGTGCGATCTGGCAACTGCACGTCGTGAGTGCCCGGAATGAACGCCGCGCCGGGTTCTTCTGCGAACGAGCGCGAAACGAAGACCTTGTAGAACTGCCAGGGCTCTTTGCGCAGTCGATAGCGGATGCGCGCCAGGACTCGCGGCTCGGTGCGATCTTCTTGTTGGACCGGGACGTAGGTAATCCAGGGAACAAGTCCGTGAGTTCGCGGCGGCAGGGTTTCAAAGGCAGCTGTGAGCGCAGCGCGCGACTCAACCCGTAGGAATTCGTCAGCGTCCAGCGGCAGCACGTAGTCCGCGCCGGTTCGCGCGAATACATCGCGCACATAGTTTGTTATCAAGTCGGCGCGCACTTCGACGTGATCGTCCTCAAGGATCGTGAGCGGCAGACCCTCGCCTTGGAGAGCCTGCAAAATTTCGCGCGTCGCATCGGGGGAGGCGTTATCAACGATGAAGAGCTCGTCAACATACTGCAGCGTGTGACGGACGAACTCTTCGATAACGTCGCCGTCGATCTTAACACGCGTCAGTGCGACCAGCTTCAAAATTCGGTTCTCCTTACGAGCGGTTCTCTAGGCAGGGATCGTGCACCCACCAGATAGAGCGGGTTCAGATGCGCTGTCGAGAAAAGGTTAGGGCAATGGCAGATTCATCGAAACCATCGGCGATCCCACTGCTGCGCCCGCAGCTGCCGGATACCGAAGCACTGATACCGTACCTGCGCCGGATCGATGAAACGCGCATCTATTCAAATCTGGGTCCGCTCACTATCGAGTTCGAAAGACGGATGTGCTCGGTGCTCGAGTTGCCCCCGGGCGGTTTTGTCGCGGCTGCCAGTGGAACGGCCGCCCTCGTCGCGGCCATCCTGGCGGTGGCCGGCCGCGCCGGATCCGATAGGCCGTTTGCTCTGATTCCTGCGTTCACGTTCGTCGCGACCGCGGCCGCCGTCGAACAGTGCGGCTACATTCCCTACCTGGCTGATATCGATGAAACAAGCTGGGCGCTTGATCCACGGCGACTCGCTGAACACTCGATGCTCGAACATTTTGGTGTTGTCGTTCCCGTCGCTCCGTTCGGCCGCCCGCAGCAGCAAGAGGCTTGGCGGGCGTTTCGCGACCAAACATCGGTTCCGGTCGTCTTCGACGGGGCCGCGACCTTCGACACTTGCCCAGGTGCGCAATTCCTCGGCGAACTGCCGGTCGCGATGAGTTTCAACGCCACCAAAAGCTTTGCGACCGCCGAGGGAGGCGCGGTTGTCACGAGCGATATGCATCTCACGGCGCGGGTCAGACGAGCGCTCAATTTCGGGTTTTTTCTAAGCCGCAGAAGCCGCTCTCCAAGCATAAATGGCAAGATGAGCGAGTATCATGCGGCGGTTGGTCTCGCCGAACTCGACGGCTGGCCGCAAAAGCGCTCGGCCCTCAGAGACGTTGCAGACCGTTATCGAAAGTATGCTGCCGAGCTTGGGATTGCGGACGGACTCGTCGCGAGACCGGAAATCAGTTCGACTTACGTCCTTTTCGTGACGCACGACGCGGGTCAAGCAGCCGACCTCGAAAGCGCGCTGCGAGATGAAGCAATCGAGTGGCGCCGTTGGTACGGACTCGGGCTGCACCGAGAGCCTTATTTTTCGGAGTTGCGGCGAGAACGTCTTGATGCGACCGATCGGGTGGCTCCAACGGTTCTTGGCATGCCCGTCGCACCCGATCTTTCCGAGGCTGCGATCAGGCGTGTCGTGATGGGGATCGCGCAAGTCGTAGGCGAACGGCCGAGCCTTAAAATGGGGGGATGGTGTTGAAAGGACGCGAGGTAGTAATTTACGGTTCCTCCGGCAACGCGCTCGCGGCGCGCCATACGTTTTGCAACGGATCCCTTAGCCGTACTGGATCGCCACCGTTCGAAATCGTCGCTTACATCGATGACTTCCGCGGCGATCAAGGCGTATCGCTCGATGGGATACCAGTCATAACGCTCGAAACCTGGCGAAGACAATTTACAAGCGTGCCCTGCGCGATCCTCGTCGGCGATCCGCACGCGCGCCGGAGTCTCGCGTCTAAAGTCAAACAGGCCGGCGGCACGTTCTGCTCGCTCTACGAGATTAGCGGATGGATATCGCCCGACGTAGCGGTTGGCGAAGGAACCGTCATCGCGCTAACTCCCACCTACGTAGGACCTCGAGTCAAAATCGGCGATCAGGTCATGATCATGCAATTCGCGATGGTGAGCCACGATTGCGTAATCGGTGACTATGTTACGATCTGTCCGTCGGTCAACATTTCCGGCCATGTGATTGTCGAAGACGACGTGTTTCTTGGCGTGGGTGCATCGATCGTCAATGGTTCCGAGCGCAAGCCGCTGCGCATCGGCCGGGGTGCGATCGTGTGTGCAGGAGCGGTGGTGTTACAATCCGTGGCGGCCGGTGCAAAGGTTGCAGGCAACCCGGCCGAAGATTTGCGCTCACTCGTAGCGGGCCGCTTCGCGCGCCGGCGCAAGAGCATTGGTAACGGGTCTGATTTCGAATCTTCGAAAACGATCTGACGCGCGTCGCTGCCAAGTTGCATAGATGAACGCGCCGCTCGGCCCGCTCCAGAGAACGCGGATCAGGAGTCTCTTGCAGGCGGCGCATGACGCCGCCTCAGAGTATACTGAATTCTATCGGGGTGGCCGGCAGCTAACGATGGCGGCCCCTCGCATCATTGGCCCCGGACATTGCGACGAGGTTACGGGAACAGGGCGCACTGTATTCCTGGCTTCATTCGAAGACGCGCGAGTCCAAGCAGCGTCGAGCGCGTTCGAGCTGCGGGGTGAGCTGCTGTTCGATTACCAAGGCCACGAAATCGATCGCATCGCCGTCGAGAGTCATGCCGATGAATTCGTAAGCGATGCCGGGCACGTGTTTGCTCTGCGCCCTGAGCGCAACGTGCCGACGCTGGAGATTCCCGAGGCGTTGAGTCTCGTAGGCAGCACGGCCCGTCGTTTCGGCCACTGGATCATCGAGTACCTGTTGCGGTGGGCTACAGCCGGCGAACGCAGCGAACTGAAGAATGTCCCGGTGCTCATAGACGAACGCCTGCCTCCGTCGCACCGGCAGGCACTCGAATATTTCTCGGAGGGCCGCGCGCAGATTGTCGTTGTGCCGGCAGAGGTTACCGTACAAGTCGGCAAGCTGTGGACCGTGGCGAATTGGATCTACGTGCCAATTTACTGGAAGAACGAGCAGGCAATCGATGTCCGGTTCTTGGTTTGGCCCACCATTGAGGTTGCAGAACGTTACCGCCGGCTCGCGCGCCGGATTGACCGTGAGCTCGACGAAGCGGCCGGACCGAAACGGATCTTTCTCGCTCGGCGAGAGACGCTCCATCGAAAACTGATGAACATCGATAGCATACAGGATATCGCGCGAGCCTACGGGTTCCAGGTTTGTTATCCGGAAGATCTGGATTTTCGCGAGCAGGTTCAGCTCGTTCGACGCAGCACGCATATCATGGCTCCGGAGGGTTCGGCCTTGTTTCTGGCGGTTTTTGCGCGGCCGGGAACCAGGGTGTGCGGTTTCGACCATCCTTTCGTCGAGAAGGCCGGCTTCATGGCGACGCTGTTTAAGGAACTAGGAATCGACGCTGTCCTAGTAACCGGAGAGTGCGTGCGGAAGGACGAGCTGTTCTCTCGTTTCTCTGACTACGTAATTGACGAAGCAAATCTTCAAATCGTTCTCGATGACTGGAAGTTGGCGCCCAGCGCGAAACCGATCGATCGCGCGCCTAGTTTAGAACTAGGCGGGCTGTAAAGCGTTGGCAGCGGGTCGGGACCTGGGCAAGCGTCGAATTGGGGCGCTGCGGCTCGGTAGCTCAGCGGTAGAGCGGGGGACTCATAAGCCCTAGGTCGTAGGTTCAAATCCTACCCGAGTCAAGTTTGGCGTTCTTCGACAAGCTCAGGATGACAATGGCGGGGGCGCGTCCTTCCGCAGGCTCAGAATGACAACGGCGGAGGCGCGCCCTTTAAGCAAGCTGAGGGCCCAACGCAGCCGCAGTAAAAGGAAAAACAAAGAATATGTCTACCATTCCGTGCGATTTCTGCCCGCATCCCGTCGATCGGGCGCAAATGGAAGAGATCGAAATCTCGCACTACGTTCCGGACTCGTCGGGCGACGATCTGGCCTACGCGCGCACGTACTTTTTCGGTCACCCGGATTGCGTTCGGAAGTTTTATCGCGGCCTGGTAGATCACAAACTCGATCTTTTCAAGCATATCCCAACACCGGGCTCTGCGCCGGAGAGTCCCCGGTAACTCGATGCGCGCGCCCGTAGCGTAGCTGGATAACGCGCGGCCCTCCGAAGGCTGAGATCGGGGGTTCGAATCCCTCCGGGCGCACGATTCTTATCATGAGCGACGCGGCGAGCGACGAAGCTTACATTCGCCGGGCAATGGTTCTGGCGGAGCGGGCAGCCGCGGCGGGCGACGTGCCAATCGGTGCGGTGCTCGTGTGTGACGGTTCGACGTTTGAAGCGTGGAACGAAAAAGAACGAACACCGGATGCAACCGCGCACGCCGAGATCTTGGTGCTGCGTAAAGCAGCTGCCGAAGTTCACGCCTGGCGCTTAAGCGACGCGACGCTGTACGTGACGAAGGAGCCGTGCGTGATGTGTGCGGGCGCCGTGGTCGCAGCGCGCATCAAGCGCCTCGTGTTCGGCTGCCGCGATCCTAAAGGCGGCGCCGCGGGAAGTATTGTTGATATTTTCGAGCTGCCGGCACTCAACCACCGCGTTGCGGTCACTGCCTGCGTGTTAGAAAGTGAAGCCGCCGCACAATTGCAGGAGTTCTTTCGGCAGAAACGATCCTAAGATACTCGCGGAGAGGTGGTCGAGTGGTTAAAGGCACCCGCCTCGAAAGCGGGCAGACGTGATGAGCGTCTCGAGAGTTCGAATCTCTCCCTCTCCGCACTTCGACAAGCTCAGTGTGACAACGGTAGCCGCGTGCGCAACCAGCGTTAGATGCGGCTGTCCGGCGAACTCGTTGGAAAAGTGAACTCGCTGTATGTGGTGTCTGCGACGACGTGAAAGCTGAAGATTCCAACAGTCTGAGACGTGGCCATTGAGCCGTGCGTAATCATCCAGTGTCCCTGCAGCATAGCGTAGTCCAGCGTTATCGTGGTGGGGTCATCTTGAAGCCGTACGACAACGTGCGAGGGCAAATGCGTTTGCGGGTCAACGATCACATCACTGAGATATGCCGCGCGGGGTTGCGGCGACGTCAGCTCGACGTTGAAATGCGGCGCGGCATCGGTCGAGCCGGGTGCGTACGACGGCTTCCAAAACGGGATATAGAATACCGTTGCATCCATGTCGCTGGATGGGCCGGGAAGGTCAAAAGTGAAGGGTGCGGCGCGATTGAGCGTGATCGTGATCTGTTTAAGATTTGCAAAGTAACTGAAGCTGAACGCGGTAAAGGGATCGAAGTACGGGATGATCGGGAACGCCTGCCCTTGCGACTCGCCGCCGTTGGGCAGGTCGCGCATGACCGCGACGTTGTCGCTTTGCCGCACTTGCACAAAGCGGTTGATGTCCCGTTCTTGGCGGATCGTGCCGGTGCCGGTGATATGGGTGTGCTCGCGATAGGTAATGTATGCGGGTGCAGTAGCGGTAAACGCCTTTGCAGTCGCATTGACCAGTTGAGCTAGGGCGATGTCGGGCGGCACCATGCTGCAGTTCGTATTCTCTAAAAGGCCTCTCTTTTACCGCTGGATAATCTCGCGCCATGGCGGTTACGATCAGCGATGATACGCTCACGCATGTCGTCGCCCTCCGGCGCGAGATCCATCGCTTTCCGGAGTTGGGGTTCGCGGAGCACAAGACCGCCGCGCTCGTCGAGGGCGAACTGACTTCGCTCGGCATCGATCACCGACGCGTTGCTCGAACAGGCGTGGTCGCGCTGATTCGGGGCGCCAAAGGCGGCGCGGTCGCGGCGCTACGGGCCGATATGGACGCGCTGCCGATCACTGAGGACTCCGGCGAACCGTTCGCCTCGGAAAACGCGGGCGTCATGCACGCGTGCGGGCACGATGCGCACACGGCGATGCTGCTGGGTGCGGCCGGCGCATTGCAAGCGCAACGCAATCAATTCGCCGGAACGGTCGTGTGCTTGTTTCAACCGGCTGAAGAGGGACCGGGCGGCGCTCTGCCGATGATCGAAGCCGGCGTGTTGCGCAATCCGCAAGTCAGCGCGATTGCGATGCTGCATGTGGATCCCCGCCTGGAGACGGGTACGATCGGCGTCACCCCGGGCGCGGTCAATGCAGCCACGGACGAATTCACGATCAGCGTGGTGGGTCGCGGTGGGCACGGAGCTCACCCGCATCTAGCTGCTGATGCGATCCCCGCCGCCGCCGCGATGGTGCTGGCCTTGCAAAATATCGCGGCGCGTGAGACCGACCCGCTCCAGAGCGTCGTGGTCAGCATCGGAACGATTGAAGGCGGCTATCGCAATAATGTGATCGCGGACCACGTGCACATGACCGGAACGTTTCGTTCGCACGATGTCGACGTACGCGAAGCGTTAGGAGCCCGCGCGCGTCGGATCGTGGAGGGGGTTGCGCACGCCTACGGCGTTGAAGTGAAGCTGGACCTCGATCGCGGCTATCCGCCAGTGATCAATGATGCGGCGCTCGCGGAGGCCTTCGTGAAGTATATGCGCGCGCATTCGCGGCTTCGGATCGAGCGGCCGGCCCCAACGATGGGAGGCGAGGATTTCGCGTACTATGCGCAGCGAGTGCCCGGGCTGGCAATTCGCCTGGGCATCCGCAACGAAAGCAAGGGCACGACCGTGGCCGGGCACAGCGCGCACTTCCGCGTCGACGAGGCGGCGCTGCCTCAGGGCGTGGAAACACTGGTGCGGTTTGCGACCGGTGTGTGCGATGGAACGATCAATCCACAACCGGTTGTGGAATAGCTGTGGAAAGGGCGCTACCTATAGTGGTGACGAACGCTAGGAGATGGCCATTCTGACCCCCCTGACGCACGGAGTCGACGTGCAGTCCGAGCCGGAGAAGGCTTTTGCGCTGATTTGCGAGGTCGAGAAGTGGCCGGTGTGGCTGTCCTTCCTGCGCAGTGCTCGGTTAGCGGATTGCGGCAAACGGCTCCAACTGGGCTCCGAAGTCGCTTTGCGTTCGTGCATTCCGGGCGAAGCCGAGCAATTGTTCGAAGTCGATCAGTACATCGAGAACTATCTGCTCTCGCTGGTCGGTGCGTACTCGGTCCGACGGCGCATCGACTTTCGCATCGAACGCAAGACGATGCGCTCAAAAATCGTGGTTCGCCTCGACTATCCAGCATACGGCGGCAAGCTGGCTTCGATCATCGATCGGTTGACCGCGCGGCGCAAACTCGCAACGGCTCTGGTCGACTCGCTCGTGCACTTCAAGGGGCTGGTAGAATTTGAACGCCATCCGGATGCGGTGCTGGCGGACTTTTAGGTAACAGCGCTACAGTATGCCGCTCTACGATTACCAGTGTGCCAAGTGCCATAAGATCACCGAAGTCCGCCACGGATTTGGCGAGGCGCATACAGAGCCGTGCCCACACTGCGGCGGCGAATTGCGGCGCTTGTTCAATCCGGCCGGGATCGTGTTCAAAGGATCGGGATTTTACGTGACCGATTCCCGCAAGGCCGCCGAGTCGAGAAGCGCGCAATCCAAGAGCGCTGAATCGAAAAGTTCCGAGTCAAAGAGCTCCGAATCGAAAAGTTCCGAGTCAAAGAGTTCTGAATCGAAAAGCGCCGAGTCGAAGAGCTCCGAATCGAAGAGCTCCGAATCGAAGAGCGCAGATTCAAAACCCTCCGGCTCGAAAGAATCTGCAGCATGACGGCGCTCGGTTGGCTCGCGCTGTTGATCCTCGCGGTGCTCATCTGGCTCGGGATCACCGCGCTTTTCTTGGTGCGCAGCATGCGGAGCCTCGAACGGCGCGTGGCAGAAATGCAGGGGGGTCCGGTCTTCACCGCAGCGGCGGCCGCGCCGGACGATTTCGCGCGCTTAAACCGTGCCGTGGAAGAACTTGCGGTCCAGGCTGCCGCCTTAAAAGCTGCAGTGGCCCAGCTTCAAGCGGCGGTTGAGGGCTTCAAGAGCCTTTCGTTTGCGCCCGAGCTCGGTTCGGTGCGTGAGGGTTACGCCGGCCTGATCGAGATTTTGAGCTAGGGCTGCGTTTTTTGGCGCTGTGCCGCTGACCACACTTTAGCAAAATCCGGAAAGCTGGCGTCCGCTACCCCAGCGTCGTCAATTTCGATCGCACCCGAACCAGCGGCGAGCGCCGCCGCGGCCATCGCTATGCGATGATCGCCAAGCGTTTCGACGACAGGCTGGGCCGGTGCGCGCGGCTGTAAGAGGCCGGCGATCTCGAGGCCTTGGTTCGATGGTTCAACCGATGCGCCGATCGTCGCGAGAAGGCGCTCGATTGCGGCGATGCGATCGGATTCCTTATCGCGGAGCTGACGAATTCCACTGATGCGCGTCGTGCCCTGAGCGAAGGCCGCGGCGACCGCCAGCGCGGGGATCTCGTCAATTGCGCGCAGCGCAAGATCGGCGCCGACGTTCGCACCACGCAGCGTACCCGCTTCGACCGCGATGTCGGCGACCGGCTCGTTGTTCCACTCGCGCCGGTTTGAGAGGAAGATTCGCGCACCCATTTGCTGGAGCGCCTCCAGCAGGCCGGTCCGAGTCGGGTTCACCCCGACATCTCTGAGCATAATGGAGCTGCCTGGCGAGATCGATGCGGCGACGATAAAGAAGGCCGCAGAGGACAAGTCTCCGGGCACACGCAGCGGAACCGCCACCAGCGAGCTGGGCGCGTATTGTACGCTCGTGCCGTCAAAGCGGATGTCGGCGCCCAAAGCTTGCAAGAGCCGTTCGGTGTGATCTCGCGAGCGTACATCGTTTGAAATGTCGATTGGCGTGCGCGCATAAAGACCCGCCAAGATCAGCGCACTCTTGATTTGCGCCGATGGCGTCAAGAGAATGAATCGGCGCGTCTGCACTTGGGGGGTTCCGGCGATCGTGGCCGGCAGATGGCCTTCTTGGGTTTCGATTTTTGCGCCGAAAGCGCGAAGTTGCGCAGCGACGGGCTCCATCGGACGTCGGCGTAGCGACTCGTCACCATCGAATCTGGCGCGCACATTTGCGCCCGCGCACACACCCAGGAGGAGGCGAGCCGTTGAGGCGGAGTTCTCGCAATCCAGGGTCACATCCACATCGTGCAAGCGAGCTGGATGCAGCGTCGCGCTGGTTCCATCGCGCTCGATTTGGGCTCCCAGGGCGCGAAGCGCGTTCTGCGTCGCTTGGACGTCGAGTCCCGGATTGAGATTGTGAACTGGTAGCGGCTGCGACATCGCCGCTCCGATGATGAGCGCCCTGTGCGAGATCGATTTATCACCAGGGACCGTAATTTCGCCGCGCAGCGGACCGGGTTCGAATCGAAAACTAGCGAACAGCCGATTCAGAACCCCCATTGATAGGCGTTCCAGTCAGGATAAAATGGGCCTCGCGTGAAGTGTTTTAGCGCGGGGTTCACCGCGTCGATCTCCGGTTGCCAGTACATGAAGATTTGAGGGACGTCGCGGGCCAGTAAACCTTCGATCTTGGCGTACGCGGCCTTGCGCACATTGCGATCGTACGAACTCAATGCCCGGCTTTGGGCCGCATCCATCTCTGCATTGCAATAGCGCGACCAGTTGAACCCGTTGGGCGGCCGGTTGCTGCAGGTGAATTGGGCGGAGTCGTCAGGATCGATACCCGATCCAAAGCCGCTCAAATCGATATCATAGTGGCCGCCGCTGAGGACGCCGCTGGTGCCGCCACCAAAGAGCATCGAGCCCTGGTACGTCTTAATCGCCGCATCGATGCCGACCGCTCGTAACTCGGCTTGAATCAGTACCGACATTGCCGTATCGGTAACTGCGCCTTGGCGTAGGACGAGTCGCAGCTCCATCCGTTTCCCGTCCTTTTCGAGGATGCCGTCCGGGCCAGGTTTCCAGCCGGCCGCAGAAAGGAGTGCTTTGGCTCTTGCCGGGTCATACGGGTACGTCGGCACGGAGCGATCGTATGCCCACATAAAGGATGGGATATCTTCCGTCGCTGCGTGCGCCGCACCGTAGGTGACCTTGCGCACGATCGTTTCTTTGTCAATCGCGTAGGCGAGCGCTCGCCGCACCCTAACATCTTGGACGAGCGGGCTTTCGGTATTGATCAGCATGCCGCGATAAGAATTTTGCGCAGAGATGACGTTTCTCAACCCTTGGATCGTCTTAAGCTGGTTATATGACGTTTCGCTGGCGGCATAAAACCAGTCGAGCTCGCCCGTCTGCAGTTCGTTCACCATCGTGTTCTCGTCGGGAATGAAGTTGACCACGATCTTGGCGATCTTCGGCTTACCCAAGAAGTAGGTCGGGTTTGCCACGAACTCGATATGATCGCCTCGGACCCATCGCGTCATGCGGTAGGGCCCGCTCCCAACCGGCTGCGAATTGAAAGGCACCGAGTTGAGGTCGGCATATGAGTGCAGGAGATGGGCCGGCAAAACGAACCCGGGAGAGACGCTGCTGCTGAAGAGCGTCGTCACGATCGGGGCGTATGGTCTACGAAGGTGGAATACAACGGTGTATGGGTCCGGCGTTTCGACGCGCTCGACCAATTCATAGCCCACGCGGCTGGAAACGTTGTTGCGTGGATTCATCACCTGATCGAATGAGAAGCGGACATCGTCGCTCGTAAGCGGGAAGCCGTCTTGCCACTTGACGCCCCGATGGAGCTTGTAGGTGATCGTTCGTCCGTCGCGGCTGATGCCCCCGTTTTGCTGCGATGGCACGCGGAGTGCGAGATCGGGTTGAGGCATGCCGTTGCTGTCGCTCACGACCAGTTGATCGTAAATCAGCCGGTCGAGCATATTTTCAACGGATTCCGTTGAGAGCAGCGGGTTGAAGGAGTTCGGAGCGATCGCGGCCCCCACGCGCAGCGAAGCTCCGGTCGTCTGATGAGTCGCAGTTTGCACGCGTGTACACGCGCAGAGGGCCGCTAGACCCGCCGCGACCGTGAGCCGAAATGCAAGCCGCATTATCAAGTCCGGGGGGCCACAATCGTAATAGGCGAGTTAAAGTCCGAGTAGGTGATCAAGAAAGAGCCGCGTTTCGTCCGCGTTTCAATCGTGGCGGGTAAATGGTCGGCTCGCAAGGAGACGATGCTCTGGCTGTCGCCCGATTTTTCTTTCGCCAACAGCGCATGGTAGCCGTTGCGTATTCCGAGATCGCTCACGGCAAACTTCGTTTTGTCGCTGAGGTGCGACAGGCGTTCGAGGTCGCCGATCCCCGTCATTTGCGGCGGATAAGTCAATCGCTTCCACCCGTGGATGTCCTTCGCCCAGAATTTGGAGTCGATCACGACGAACTGCAAGCGTCCGCCAAACATCGTGACATGAAACCGGTTGGGTGCAACGATTTCCATTTGGGTCGCGGCGGTTGAACCTGACGCCTGTAGCGTGGCTCTATAAGAATGGACACCCGCCATCGCTCGTTCACACTTTGCGAGGTCGTCGTATGCGGTTGCGTAAGCCGGCAGCGCGCCGGCCGCTACGCACAGTAAAGTGACCAATGATATCTGGAGTGCTTTCATAAACCTCTCTTCGATCGCGCTCGGCGGCAGCGAGCACGGCTGATAGTAAAATTCCTGGGGAAGGTGGGATTTGAACCCACACGAGTTTTGCCCGGCCGCTTTTGAGGCGGCTGCGTCTACCGTTCCGCCACTCCCCCGGGGGCTTACCGCCGATTCGCGCCGCCGGGCTCGCGTCCTTTGAGGGATGCAACGATACCCTGCGCCGCCGCACGATCCGATACGTCGTAGTAGCCGAACACAATCTCGTGCCAGATATTCGCAGGGTACATGATGCGGACGACCTGCGTACCTTCTGACCCGTCAACGACAACGCGAAGCGAATCGGATGAGTTCCAATTCAGTGTGTAAAGCCGGTGCGCACCAGCATCGAAGAAACCGAAAGCGTTCCCTTGAATTCTCTGGCTTGTCTTCGTTACGTCGAGCGCCATGCCAATCGAGATCAGTGCCGAGTTTTCTTGAGCATACTTGCGTTGCGGCGTAGCGGTAAGGGAATTGACCAGTACGCCTTGGGTAGTTGCACCTTCGGGCCTCATCATTCTCAGGCGCAACGAGAACGATCGCTGATCAGGATTCAGAGTCAGCGTCCGCTCGAACGAAACGCCGAGATCCGGGGCCGAGTACTGACACGACGCCTCAGCTTGAGGCCCGCTTTTGAGTATGCGGCAGTCGTAGGGACGATTGAAGGTCCCGGCCGGGAATTGGTGAGTGTAGGCGCTGATGTAATCCCGAGACGAAGCTGGCGGCTCCGGCGAGACGTCATCTCGTAAAGCGCCGATCGACGTGAATGCATTCTGGCCTTGCGGCTCTTGGAAGCCGAACGCGCGCGCTCCAGCGGATGGCGAGAGCGCTAATTGCACGAACCTGTTGGCCATGATCAGCCATGGTTCGCCGTCCTCCAAGACATCGTAGGAATACGCGCTAGCGGTGCCCGGCGCGGGATTGCGATCGTCGGGCAGCGGCCAGCAAACGCCGGCGAACTGCAAGGAATGTTTCGTATCGCAGTACGCGATCGCTGCGCCGGAAGACGGACGGGCATATCGGCGTGCCGTGACCTGACCGTTCGAGCGCACGACGATGCTTTGCGCCCGCTCAATGCCGGTCGCAATCGATTTTCCGTGCACGGTCAGAGAAAGTTGGCAAGCAGTGCGGGAGCCGAATTCGATCGTACTCGGTGAGAGCGGGAGGATCCGCGCCGAGCAGGTCGCGTAGCGCAGGCGATCCCGCTCGCTAAAGCGGGCGGCATAGCGCTGCAAAGGGAGATCGATCGGGATCAGGACGCCCGCACCGGCCTCGATTTTGACCGCCGGAAGCGCGCGTGTCACCAGCCCGCGTGCGTACAGACGTATCGGCCCCGTCGTGTGCAAGTTCGAATCGTAATTCACGATATCGAGAAAACCAAACGGTTCGCGCCCGACACTCACGCCAAGGACGGCATTGGCGACGTTGACCGTGCGCGTGCGCGGATGAACGTCGAGTGGGGAGGCCACGACCTGACCGCGGTGCGCAAAGCGACGAATTCTTTGTGCGACCTCGTAGACAAAGGCGTCCGGCGGCCCGATCGGCCGCAGGACGACGAGATATCGATACCGCGCCAGTTGCGGCTGGCTCGCATAACGCAAATCGACCAGATCGCACGTCAGCGCCACGGCGCGGCATTGTTTTTGGGCGGCCATCGTCGCAGCGGCCACCGCGGCGACGAATGGATTGTCCACACTTCGCGGGTCATAAGCGCTCACGGTATAGGCGATCGCGGCGTCCGCTACGCGGTGAGTTTGCGCCAGCAACGGACCATACTGAGCGACCAGCCGACCAAAGTCTTGCGTCGGGCCGTACCGTGGATTTGCCCCGCCCCGCAGCGTGAGCGCTGCATCCCAAGCATAGGAAGCGTTGGCAAACGGAACTTCCCAGCCGCCCGGGTAGATCGTATCCTGCACGGGGAAGTTGACGATTCCGCGGGCACCCGACTGCAGCAGCGTATGCAAAGCGAGCGTCGTGTTTTCCGCAGCGACGCGCCGCGGGTGCACCTCATCCGGTCCTTGCAGCCAGCCGGCTTGGAACTCGCTGCTCATCACTGGCAGCCCCGGCTGCGTCGCTAAGAGCTCTGTCGAAAATTCTAATTCCTGACGATCGTGCTCACCGAGCCGGTACGCATCGCTCTGGTACCAGTTGCCCCAAGCCCAGACGGGCGCCGAAGCCGTCACTTTCATCTGATACGTATTGATAAACAGGGGAATCTTGGTGCCGGCAACCCCGCGCACGACCGAAGCAAGATCGTTGATGTAGTTCGCAAAGTGCGGCGCGGGCCAGGTTTGATTGTCAAGGTAGGCGCCTTGGTCGTCATCGAGCGCGATTGCGATTGCATCACCTGCCCAGGGCCGGACTTCAGTCAAGACGCGACGCAGCCAACGCGCTGCATAACGCATGTGCGTCGGGTTGTGGATCCATTCCGCGGCGGCATCGTCGGAGTGCGCGTTTTGCAAGGTCGCTGTTGCCGGGTAGCGTCCTTCGAGGATGTCGTGCAGCGGCATATTGTATTCGGGACGCTGCAACAGCCACGCGGGATAACCGCCGTTGCGCCATTCGTTGCGGATGACCGGGCCGGGCCGCAGAATCGTTCGAAAGCCCAGTCGGTGAAGCAACCTCAGAACAGCGTGCAAATCGCGGCGCCCGTTCGTGCGCCCGGTAAAATCGAAATCACCATCGCTGAGCTCGTGCCAGTTCCAGATCAGGTAGAGATCGATCGTGTTGATGCCTAGGGCTTTATACGCTTCGAGCGATGGTCGCCATAGATGTTTTGGGATTCGCTCGTAAAAGAACGCAGCGCCGTACACGAAGAACGGCTTGCCTTGGACTTCGAAAACCGGATAGCCGTGCCGCTGCACGATGGCGCTTTGGTCGAAACCCGCCGCCAAGACCGTGTTCGGCCGAATCAGAAAGGACAGAATCACCAGCGCCGCAGCCACAAAGGGCCATCTCCGTTGGGCGCGAGCCGTGATAAGGTACGCGATGACGCCGGCGATGAGCGTGAGGACTCCGTAGAGCATCGCGCCATTGCCGGAGGAGTAGAAGATGAAGAGCCACGCGACGAGTGCAACGAGCGCCGGCAGGGGATAGAACCACATGCGAAACGGAGCGCCGCCCTCACGCGCCCGCAAGATTGCGAGGGCGACGATCTGCGCGATCGCCTGAATGAGAACGATCCCTGCGGTCAGGAACGAGATCACGGCGTCGAGCGTAAAAAAGCAGGCCGGTATCGCGAGCAAGCCGACGACCAGCAGCGAAACGTAAGGAAATCTTCCGCGCGGGTGCAGGCGGGCGAAGATCGGAAAGAACTCGTCGTCCAAAGCCGCCGCATAGGGAATGCGCGAAAAGCCGAAGAGCAGACCGTAGGTCGAGGCGAAGGCCGTAAGGAGGATCAAGACCGTTACGCCGCGCGCCGCGGGCGCTCCCCACACGTTTTCGACCGCCGTGGCAGCCACGAACTGCGATTTCGATGCAACGATCTGCTGCCACGGGACGACGCTCAACACGGAAACCTGCAGCAAGATGTACAGCACCGCGATCACCGCGATCGACGTCACGACCGCGCGCGGGATCGTCCGTGCGGGCGCGATCACTTCGTCGCCGACCAGAGCCGCTGCGTTATAGCCGCTATAGTCGTAGAGCGTGATGACGAGCGCCGTTCCGAGCGCCAGTACGAATCCTAACCCGGCCGGGCCATGCTTGGGCGCGCTCAGCGCAGCGGCGTGCACGTGCGGCACGCCGGCAAAGATCACTGCGACAAGCGTGAGGGTGGCGGCCACAGCCAGCGCGATCGCGATGTGCGCAACCGTCGTCACTCGGCGGTAGAGCAAGATGAGGACGACGATGCCGAGCGCCGCCGCCACCAGATGCTGCAGATTTGGGCTCGCGCCAAGCTTTGGGTACAGGTAGCCCCCGTACTGTGCAAAGCCGATGTACCCGCTGGCGATCAGCAGCGGCGCCGAGAAGAAGAACTGCCAATTGAACAAGAACGCGAACAGGCGCCCCCAGTCCTGGCGACCGAAGGCTTCACGCAGATAGACATACGTGCCGCCGGATGCCGGGTAGCGCGAGCTCAATTCGGCCCACACCAGACCATCGCAAAGAGCAACCACGGCGCCAACGACCCACCCGACGATTGCGAGACCACCGGGCAGCGCGGCCACGACGAGCGGAATCGTGATTAAGGGGCCGATGCCGATCATCGTAATGATGTTGACGGCGATCGCACCGCGCAGGCCGACTCCGCGAATCATGCGCACCTCGCATTCGGTGAGGTTTAGCCCCGCCCTCGCGCCGAAGAGGACGCCATGAGCGCTTCTCAATCGGAACTCGCGCGGCTTTTGCGCCTGAAGGGCGACCTGCGCATTGACTTTGTCGACAGCCCGGCTCTACGCGGCAATCCGCTCGGCGATCCATCGGAGCGACCGCTCGCGGTCTTCCTCCCCGCTGGTTACGATCCGCAAGCTTCAAAGCGCTACCCGGTACTCTATTGTCTGCACGGTTACACCGGTGATGCCGCGGCGCTCGTCTCCGCGCGCCCGTGGGAGACGAACGTCGTGCAGTGGATCGATCGCCTGATTTCGCAAGGAAAGATGCCGCCCGCGATCCTGGCGATCGTCGACGGGTTTACGCGCTTAGGCGGATCGCAATACGTCAACTCGATCCACAACGGCAACTACGCGACGTACGTCGTGCAGGACTGCGTGAGCCACATCGATCGAACGTACCGGACGATTGCAAGCGAAGGCGGACGAGGAGTACTCGGCAAATCTTCGGGCGGCTTCGGGTCATTGTTTTTGGTCATGACGCAGCCCGGAATTTTCGGCGCCTTCGCATCGCACAGCGGCGACTCGTATTTTGGCTACGCGCATCCGCCGTCATTTCCAGCGCTGCACCGCACGCTTGAAGGATTCAAGTGGGACATTCTTGCCTTTGTCGAGCACTTTGAAGGCCACGCTAAACGTCCGCCGGCAGAGTATCAGACGATCGAGATGCTCGGTTATGCCAGCGCATACTCCCCGCGCAGTGCAACGGCGTTCGATCTCGATCTGCCGGTCGATCGCGAAACCGGCGCCTTGGCGGAAGAGGTTTTCAAGCGCTGGCGTTCCTATGACCCGGCCGACCTGTGCCTGACGAAAAAGGCGGAACTGCAGCGGCTGCGCCTGCGTTACCTCGACTGCGGTCGGCGCGATGAGTACGGGCTCGATATCGGGGCGCGCGTGATGGCCCAGCGGTTGCGCGACCTTGGGCTAGAAGTTCACCATGAAGAGTTCGACGACGATCATCGCAACGTCGGGTACCGCTACGCGGTATCCTTGCCGCTCTTGGCGAATGCCTTGGAGAGAGCATGATAAAGGTTTTAGCGGGGATTCTTATTGGCGTTATCGCCGGCGTCACGCTGAGCTTTTCGAAGTGGCAGCCGGCCCTAGCCGATACGCCCGCCGCCTACAACGATCGAGCTCTGCACTTTGTACCGCCTGCCGATTACCAAGCGTTGGACGTACCGCCCGTCGATCTCCAAGAGCAAAATCACTTAGCCACCGTGGCGGCGTACGTCCACAATCCCGGTCGCGAGGATCAGCTTTCGATTCAGATCATGCTAGAGCTCTTCGACGGGTCGCTCAAGGATTTTGAAGCGACGGTTGAAAACGAACTGCGCGCGCAGGTTGATGGCATTTTTGTCGCCCGGAAAATCGAAACGCGACTTTCTAACGGCATGCCGGCTTGGTGGCTGAAAGCTGCATTCGGCGAAGGCTTCGGCTCGATGCAGCAATACTTGTATGCGGCAGTCGACGGACGACGAGGTGTGACGGTTTCCGTCACCGGACGCCTCGGCGTCATCACCGAGGACAAGGCCAGGGACGCGCTCAAAGATCTCGCCCTGGTCGTTTATCCGTAGAGCCTGCCGCTAGAGCTGCGCTGTTTGCGGCGCCGTTGCCTCGAGGGCCGCACGCAAGTCTTCGATCAAATCCTCAATGTCTTCGATGCCGACGGAGAGGCGCAGTAAGCCGTCCGTGATGCCGCGCGCCTCGCGTTCTTCTTTGGGAATCGAACCGTGCGTCATGCGTCCCGGATGGCAGATCAACGATTCCACGCCGCCCAAGCTTTCGGCCAGGCTGAAATATTTGGTTCGGCGCGCCAAGTCGAGCGCGCGCGACTGCGGCCCTTTGAGCGTAAACGAGAGCATGCCGCCGAAGCCCGACATCTGCCGCTTGGCCAGCTCGTGCTGGGGATGCGAGGCAAGCCCGGGGTAGAAGACGCGCTCTACGTCGTCGCGCGACTCCAGGAATTCGGCGATTTTCTGCGCGTTCGCTGCATGTTCGCGCATGCGTAATGCCAGCGTCTTCGCGCCGCGCAGCGTCAGATAGGCATCCATCGGACTCGGTATCGCGCCGACCGAATTCTGCACAAACCGCACCGCCTCATGGTAATCCGGATTGTTGGTGAGGACGGCGCCGCCGATGATATCGCTATGGCCGCTGATGTATTTGGTAGTAGAATGCACGACGATGTCCGCGCCAAGCGCGAGCGGCAATTGGAAGTACGGCGATGCGAACGTATTATCGACGGCGACGACCGTGCCGCCGGTGCTCAGATTGCAAATTGCGGCAATGTCGATCAGCTTGAGCAGCGGGTTGGTCGGCGTTTCGATCCAGAACAATTTGGTGTTCGGCCGGATTGCGGCCTTGACTGCTGCCAGATCGGCCATGTTGACGTACGTGAATTCCACGCCGTAGCGGGAGAACACGCGCGAGAAGAGCCGGTAGGTCCCGCCATACAGATCGTCGGTAACGACGACGTGATCGCCGGCCGAAAGAAGATTGAGCACGGCTGAAGTTGCGGCCATGCCGCTTGCAAACGCGCTGCCGAATTGCGCGTTCTCGAGCGCGGCTAACTGCTTTTCGAGAGCGCTGCGGGTCGGGTTTACGGTGCGGCTGTAGTCGAAGCCCTTGTGGTCACCGACGCCGGCCTGCGTATACGTCGAGGTCTGGTAGATCGGGACGATCGTCGCGCCGGTTGAAGGGTCGGGTTCTTGTCCGGCGTGGATCGCCTTGGTTGCAAAGCGCACTAGCGTGCTTTGGGCAGATCGGAGCTGCTCGAGAGGTAGGTGATGATGTCTTGGCGCGTCAGGACGCCCACGGGTTCGCCGTCATCGGCGATCACGACGGCCGGGTTGGCCAGCGTGAGCAGTTTGTAGGCCTGATCGATTTCCGCAAACTGTTCGAGCACGGGAAAGGGACGGCCCATCACCTCGCTGACCGGTTTGTGAAGGATGTCCGCTTGGTCGAACACGGCCTGCATGACGGCCACGTCGTTGATGCTGCCGATCAGTTCGTGATCGTGCATGACCGGTATTTGGGAGATCTCATATTTGCGCAGCAAGTCGAGCGCATGGCGCACGACATCCGTGTCCTTGACGAGGATCATCGGCGGAAGCGGCGTCTTGCTGCGCAGCACGTCGCCCACCGTTGCTTTGCGTTTCCCTTCCGCGATAAACCCGTTAGCGATCATCCAGTCGTCGTTGAAGATCTTCGACATATAGCCGCGTCCCGAATCGGGAAAGACGACCACGACGACGGCCTCTTTGGGCAGCGTCTTGGCCAGCCGCATGGCGGCAATGGCGGCCGTTCCCGACGATCCACCGACCAGCAAGCCTTCTTCGCGCGTAATGCGGCGGGCCATCAAGAACGAATCGCGATCCGAAACGCGCACCATCTCGTCGATCACCTTCATGTCGACCGTCTCGGGAAGGTACGACATGCCGATGCCCTCGACCGCGTACGACTTCGGCGTATCGCCCGAGTAAATCGAGCCTTCGGGATCGGCGCCGATGACGTGAATCTTGGGGTTCTTTTCCTTTAGATATCGCGCCGCGCCGGAGATCGTGCCGCCGGTGCCCAGGCCCGCGACGAAGTGGGTGATCTCGCCGCGCGTTTGCTCCCAAATCTCGGGGCCCGTCGTGTGGTAATGGGCTTGCGGATTCGCGTGGTTGTGAAACTGGTTGGGCTGAAAGGCGCCCGGAATCTCGGATGCCAGGCGATTGGCGACCCCGTAGTACGATTCGGGCGAATCGTTGGGCACGTTGGTCGGCGTGACGACGACATCCGCACCGTACGCTCGCAAGAGGTCGATCTTTTCGCGTGCCATCTTGTCCGGCATCACCAGGATGCAGCGATAGCCGCGGATCGCGGCCGCCATCGCAAGCCCCGAGCCGGTGTTGCCGCTGGTCGGCTCGACGATCGTGCCGCCCGGCCGTAAGAACCCCTTGCGTTCGGCCTCGTCGAGCATCGCGACCGCCGGACGGTCCTTGATGCTGCCGCCGGGATTGACGTACTCGACCTTCGCGAGGACCAGGCAGGCGGCGCCGTCGGTTACCTTGTTGAGCCGGATCAGGGGCGTATTGCCGATAGCTTGCAGTGCGTTTTCGAAAAACACGGGGCCGGCTTTAATGTCAGCGGGGATCGTGGTTGCCACGTTGGGCCGCTTCAGCGCGGGCTGCAATCGCGCCTGCGGCATCCCGCCCGCTTATCGCAGCGTCACCGTGGGCCGCTCGCATGCGCTGGAGAGGCGGGCGCCGAATGAACGAGGAGACTGCGCCGAAGCAAGGATGGGATGCTCATGAAGATTGCGCGCGTACTCGCTCTGTTGGTGGCCGCGCTTTTGGTGGCTGCTTGTAACGACGATCAGTTGCCGCCCTCGGCGAAGTACGCCATCGTTAAAGGCGTCGTCGTCGATAGCGTAACCGCGACGCCGGTCGCTAATGCCACGGTCACCGTTGACTCGGCATTGATGGCAACGACGGGACCCGACGGTAGCTTTAGCATCGCAAATGTCCCAAGCGGAGCGGTTGACTATGCCGTTGTGGCACAAGGTTACAAGAACTTCTCCGATTCGATCACGGTGGAACCGTCCTCGACCGCAACGCTTACGGTGAAGCTCTCGCACTGAGCGCCGGCGTGCGTACGAACGATGCGCGCTGTGCAACCGAGCGTTCGATGACGCCAACGACGACCGACGCCAACTTAGCCGGGTCGTGGCGCACGGTCACCGTTTCGCTGATCACGTGGGCGCGCACGGGCGTGACGCCCAGCGCTTCGATCCGTTGGATGTCGGCTTCGACGGGCACTTGGCCCTCCTCGGCATACGCTTCCAAAAGCTTGGATGGCGCCTCTTCGTTGACGATCACGTAGTCGAAGACGCGCGCGCCCGCGTTCTTGAGCAAAGCTGCTACGTGCTCTGAGGCGCTCAGCGAGTCGGTTTCGCCCGGCTGCGTCATCACGTTGCAGATGTACATCTTGACGGCGCTGGCTCGTTCGACTTCCTGGGCGATGCGATCGACCAAAAAGTTTGGCACGATCGACGTGTACAGGCTGCCCGGCCCGAGCACGATCGCATCCGCCTCGCGAATCGCCGCAATCACTTCGGGTAGCGGTGGCGCATGCGCGGGCTGGAAGTAGACGCGCTCGATACGGCCGTGCGAGGCCGAAATGTTGGACTCACCTTCGACGGTTGTCCCATCGGCCAAACTCGCGCAAAGACGAACGACGGCTAAGGTTGAGGGCAAGACGCGGCCTTTGATGTTGAGGACGCGACTGGACTCACGGATCGCCTCATCAAAATTGCCGGTGATGCCGGTCATCGCAGCAAGGAACAGATTCCCGAACGAATGACCCGAAAGGCCGTCGCCTTCACGAAAGCGATAACGGAAGAGGTCCGTTACTAAAGCTTCGTCGTCGGCCAGCGCCACCAAACAGTTGCGAATGTCGCCTGGCGGCAGCACGCCGAGTTCCTTTTGTAGGCGTCCGGAGCTTCCGCCGTCATCGCTGACGGTTACGACCGCGGTCAAATTTGGCGAATACCGTTTGAGACCGCGCAAGAGCGTCGAGAGCCCGGTGCCTCCGCCGACCGCGACGATCTTGAAACCATCCTGCCCTCGCATTTCGAGCAGGGTGTCGACGATGCGGTCGGCGCCGCCGACGGTCGAGGCGCGCAAGAGCGACCGCATCCACTGCCGGATGCCGACGACGATCAAAACGACGCCCAGGATCATGAAAACCCACGAGAGGTACCCGGGCGAAAACAAGTCTTCGACCATTTCGTCCAGCCACTCGTTGAGGTTGAGGTGCAGCCCTTCGGCCACGAGCCAGCGGCCAGCGCCGTTAACGAGCAGTAACGCGCCGAGGATCGCCACGATCACCCAGCGCTTGATGCCGATGCCGGGGTAGAGCCAGCCGAAGAGCCGCAACGATCGGTCGCGCACTAGCGGCTGGAGTCCCGGCAGTCGAGGTGCGGCTCGACGAGTTCGTTAGCTTGGAAGTGGCGCACCAGCTGCTGCGCGATGTACACGGAGCGATGGCGGCCGCCCGTGCAGCCGATCCCAATCGTCAGCTGCGACTTGCCTTCGGCCACGTAGCGAGGCACGAGGAAGTCGAGCAGATCTCTAAGTTTCTCCATAAAGGGAGCGTAGGCTGGGTCCGCTTCGATAAACGCGCCGACTGCAGCATCCGAGCCGCTCAACGCCTTGAGCTCCGAAACGTAATTCGGGTTGCGTAGAAAGCGAACATCGAAAAGCAAGTCGACATCGAGCGGAATGCCGTACTTGAAGCCAAAGGCGATAATGACGACCAGCAGCCGGCGCTGCGCTGCCGTCGGGGCATATGAAGCGGCGATCCTTTGCTTGAGGCCGGCGTGCGTGAGCGCGGTCGTATCGATCACTTGCGTCGAGCGCTCGCGCAAAGGCGCAAGCGCCGCGCGCTCGGTTGCAATCGCTTCGATGAGCGTTCCCGTCCCTGCCAGCGGATGGCGGCGGCGCGTTTCGCTGTAACGCCGAACGAGCGTTTCGTCCTGCGCCTCCAAAAAAAGTACCTCCGGTTTGACGTGGTCTAGCTGGAGATCGTCGAAGAGGACCTTGGCCTCGCCGAGCGGGCCGCCGGTTCGAACATCGAGCGCGACCGCCACGCGATCGAGATGGCCGGCAGTCAACAAAGAGAGCGCCTGCGGCGCCAGCGCGGGAGGAAGGTTGTCAACACAATAAAATCCCAAGTCCTCGAACGTTTTCATGGCCTGGCTCTTGCCGGCACCCGAAAGCCCGGTAACAAAAACGATTCGTTGAAAGGTCATCCTAGTTGCCACGAGCGTCGAGGCGCCATGAAACTGTTTTCGCCTGAAAAGGCTAACGCCCTCATCCCGAAGATTGCTCCGCTACTCGAGGAGCTGTGGACCAAGCGGCGCGAGCTCGCGATCAAACTGCTCGAAAACGACCCGGCGCTGCGCGCGCAGCCGGTGCGGGAACCGCGCCTGGCAGGGCTACGCTCGCCTTTTGCGCCGCGGCGCTTTGGCGAGCTCAAGGCGGAGATCGTGCGCCTGATCAATCGCATCCAGGGGTATGGCTGCATCGTCAAAGATATGGACTTAGGTTTGATTGACTTTCCGGCCCTTCGCAAGGGCGAACAAATCTATTTGTGTTGGAAAGCCGGCGAACCGAGCATCGAACATTGGCACGGCACTGACGAGACGTTCAGGGATCGCAAGAAGATCGAGGCGTAGGCTACGCCGCGGGCGTGGCGCTCGCTTGAACCGGAATAAAATCCTCAGCCAAGCCCTGTAAGCGAACATCGCCGAATTCGACGGTGTACGCGCCCGACTCGGCATTGCGGACTTCGCCGATCTCCGGCACGTTGGCCAACTGCGGAATCTTGGTGCGGATTTCGTCCGGAATGCGGACCTTGTCTCCGACAGCCAAAGCGCCCTGGTCAAAGAGCGCGTTGAGGCTATCGAGCAGCATCGGTAAAGGAATCCCGTAGTCTTCGCTGATCGCGCCGATCGTGTGCGACTCGCTGATCGCGCAGTTCGAGCAACCGCCTAAATGAAAACGCGCGAAGACGCGGCGCGCGCCGGCATGCACCTTGAACGCCTCGTCTACGGTCATTTCGGGACTAAAGTGCTGCTCGCTCACGGATGTTCCATCTCCTTTTGAATAGCGTTGACTTCGCCATCGCCTGGGCGGGTCCCCAGGGCTTGAAACGTGCCATCGCGCCCTCCGGTTGCAAGGCCATGGAAGCGCTCCCGGATTCTTGCGGAGTACGCCTGTAAGCCGGATTCTGTGATCGAAGCATATCGCTTCGCCCGATGGCCATCTCTCTGGGGCACGCGTTGCCGCGTACCTCGATGCGGTTTACAGCTCGTGCGGACGGGCCGTCCGGTCCTTGGATTCCTCCAAGAGCAAATCGAGCACCCTTGCTTCAGGTGGGGTTTACCCGAGCGCACGTCTCCGCGCGGCTCCGTGAGCTCTTACCTCACGATTTCACCCTTGCCCGTCGCCCATGGCGGCAGGCGGTATGTTTCTGTGGCACTTTCCTTCGGGTCGCCCCGACAGGACGTTATCCTGCACCCTGCCCTATGAAGCCCGGACTTTCCTCACCCTCCCAAGACAAGCTCAAGACGGGCGCGGCCATCCGGCGTACTCCGCTTTTAGCGTACCATAGTTTGCATAGCGAGACTACGCCGGCAGCCGCAATCATGGATTGAGCGTTCGTTCGAAAAAGGCGATGGCGTCATTCACCACTTGCGCGTGCGCGGCACTTCGATCGAGGCCCCGAGCGTCGTTGCAGACCGGTCCTGGGATCGTTCGTTTTCCGGCCGTCGTGCACGTATCGAGAAACGTATAGTGTCCGGCGCCGGGAATGCTCAGAACGGTCGCGCCCCGAATCGCGTTCGCGTAGCGAAGGGCGTTCTGTCTTGGTGCGAGCGTCGTATCATTGCTTCCGAAAGCGATGCGCACGGGCACGGCGATCTTTTTTAGGCTCGCGAGCGTCACCGAGTCGACCGCCGAAGGCGCAATCGCATAGACGGCGCGCACGCGGGGATCGGCGACCGAGTCGTTACTCTTCGCCACGGCGCTTGCGTATGCTGGATCGCTCTTCAAGAGCGCAGACATTTTCGTGACGAGTCCCGGAAACTCGGGTGGTGATTGGCAATTGCCGACGCGCGGGTTTTTCGCGCAGAAAGCCTGCAGCGCGGCGAAGTCGACGCGCGCTCCGGCAAGACCGATGACCGTGTACCCGCCGACCGAGAAGCCCGCTGCCCCGATACGTGAACGGTCGATGTGGGGAGCGAACACCGGGTCCGCCAGTACCGTATCGAGCGACATCGAGAGTTCACGCGCCCGCAGCCACCAGAGCGTAAAGCCCTGCACGGTCGGCTCGCCCGCGCCGGTGTTGCCCGGATGATCGATCGCGACCGCGATGTATCCCGCGCGTGCCAACGCCGTGCCAAGCCACGCCATCTGGCGGGCCGAACCGCCGCTGCCGTGCGAAAGAAGAATCAAGGGAAACTTTTGCGGAGACGCGGCTATCGGCGCGCCAACCGCCGCGTTGCCAGCTTGGAAAAGGTGGTTCCCTGATTCGCCGATCCACTGGGGTTGCTCCGCGACGCCGGCATCGACGGGATACCAAACGAGTCCGCGAATCGTTTTCGATTCCACGTCGACTTGTGCGGTGATGTGGCTCGCCACGAATGAGAACGGCTGCTGGCCAGCATGAAAGCTCAGCGCAGCGGCAAGCAAAGCGTGGCTAAGCGTCTGAATTTAGTCGTTCCCTGGTTTGCGCTGATGGATAATGAAATGGTTGCCTTCGCTGTCCTCGGCAAAGGCCATATGGCAAACTCGGCCTTCGTCGGCGTCGCTGACCTGGACGCCGCGCGCGCGATAGAATTCGATAGCGCGGTTTATGTCCGGTACGGCAAACATGATCCCATTGCCGGGCTGCCAGGTCCCGTCGTCCATCTTCCAAATGCCGAACGTCGAACCGTCCGGAAAAATGAATTCCGCGCCCTTGCCTTCATCAACTTGGCTCGGCCGCAGGCCCATCTTGTCGCGCCAAAATCTAATCGCGCGATCGGCGTCTTTAATCAAATAGGTCGAAATGTCGATACCGGTGATTTGACCTTCCGTTGCAACCGTCGTTTCCATTGAGTCCTCCGGTTATTTTCTTAAGAGATTGTGGAGGCAAGGAGACTCGAACTCCTGACCCTTACGCTGCCAGCGTAATGCTCTACCAGCTGAGCTATGCCCCCAAAATTTCCCCAGGATTGCAGCAATCCCGGGGAAATTACCTACAGCCAGGGCGGTTTCTTGCCGGATTTGTTGCCGCAGTAGTACATGTGCTGGGAATGCGGGACGTACCAAGCGTGAAGGTCGTAGTGCGGGACCGGAAAGCCCGGATGACCGTGCGCTTCGAACCAGATGTCAACGTGGTCGATCTTATAGCCCGGTAACGGCTTGAGCACGTCGTCCCAGCTCTTGCCGGCCGCCAGTTGCTGCGGCGTGATCATCACTTCGGTGAAGATCGGCTTTCCGTTATACCAACCGTAGATCGGCCCGAGCGGTTTGTTCTTGTCGCTAACGTAGTGGTAGCCCATCGTCGGAACGCATCCGAACCACGGCTTGACGTCCGCCGGAAGCCCGGCCGGATGCGCCGGCCCCGGCGACATGAGTTGCTTGAATACTTGAGGCGTCATTCCAGGAGGCAATTGGGGCGCCGCTGCGGCGCTCGCAGCGGTTCCGGTACGGGCCAATAAAGCGGCGCAGCAGATAAGGGTTGAGATCCTCACGCTAGCTCCTTTCGCTTCGAATCTCGTACAACGGCAAAGAACGATACTGTTTTGTCCGCGGGTCTGCTTGAAGTTGGTGCGGCGGTTTTCCTTCGATTTGGCGGCGCTTCCGGGCGAGGCCAGGCTGATCGGGTGTGGAACCCGCCGCCTTTTTGCTGTAGTCTATTTGGTACGATGAAAAGATTTTTCGCGGCCGGGATCGCCGCGGCATTGGCTTCGTTCGCCGGTCAATCCGTCGCTCAAGCCGACCAGGTTCCCGCCTGGTGGATCGTGCAACAGCAGATGGTCCAGCAGCAGATTCAACAAAGCCAGGCGTCGCGCCAGCAAATTTCCCAAGCGATGCAGCGGCAACTCGATACCCAGTCGATCACCCTGCAAGCCCAGGCAAGCGCACTCGAAGCGCAACGCGATCTCAACGCGCTGCAGTTGCGCAACGAGCTTGACCGGGAGCTCGAAGACATGCGCAATATCCAGCAGAACCAGCTGCTGCAGATTCTCCAAATGGAAGTCAGCCCGGCGCCGCACAAGAAAGCCGTCCAAAAAAAGAGGCACAGCCTCTAGTACAAGTGGAGATGAGGAGACTCGAACTCCTGACTTCCTGCTTGCAAAGCAGGCGCTCTACCAGCTGAGCTACATCCCCGTTCGTCAGCGCCTGCATTTCGTTGCAGTGCGCGGGTGTCCCGCGTCCGTGAAACAACCAACACCCTTGCGCCCTAGATCGGTAAGAGTTAGGAGGCCATATGGTGTGGGATCGGCGCGTGGTCGCATTCTCGGTGATGTTGACGATTTTCGGCGGGGCCGTTGGGCCGGCGCGGGCGCAAAACGCGTCCCCCGCGCTTACCTCCGAGCAATGGCGTGCAGACTTGAAGTATCTCGCCGAGCAAATGCCTTTGCGCCACAAGAACCTCTTTCATACGATGACGCCGGAAGCGTTTCGCGCTGCTGTCGACCAGCTTAACGCAGACATTCCGCGCTTGAACGGCGATGAGATCTCGGTGCGCTTGATGAATATCGCGACGTTACCCGAGGACAGCCACACAGGCGGCCAAGGCCTGCCGCATGGGCAGTGCTTTCCGCTACGGCTGCGCCGGTACGAGGACGGTCTTTACGTCGAAAGCGCGCCTCCGCGCTACGCCTCCGCGGTCGGCGGTCGCCTCATCACGATAGGCGACACGCCCGCCGAAGTCGTGTACGAAAAGATGCTCGCACTGATCGCGCACGATCCTGGAAACCCCGGCCTGTTGGAGGTGCTGGGACCAGTGCTCATGACGATGGGTCCGGTCCTGCACGGCCTCGACGTGACAACGACGCCGGACGCGGCCACTTTCGTCGTGCTCAAACACGGCAAGCAACTTGTGCTCGACCTCTCGCCGGCGGTTAGTTTGGCAACGCTCTTTGGGCACGCGCCTGTGCCGGGCTGGGTCGACGCGCGCGGCACCGCGCCGCCGCCGATTTGGCTTGCGCACCCCGAGAAAACGTTCTGGTCGACGTACCTGCCCGCGACGAAGACATTCTACATCCAGTTCAACCAGGTCGAGAACGCGCAGACCCAAACGATTGCCCAATTCTTCAAACAGACTTTTCGCGCCGTCCGCAAGCTGCCCGTCGAAAAGCTCGTGCTCGATCTCCGCATGAACGACGGTGGCAACAATTACCTACTCAAGCCGATCATCGTCGGGCTTATTCAGTTGTCCCAGATAGACCGGCCCGGACACCTCTTCGTCGTGACGAGCCGCAACACGTATTCGGCCGCGCAGAACCTCGTCAATCGGCTCGAACTGTACACGGACGCGATTTTCGTCGGCCAGCCGACCGGCGAGCACGTGAACTCGTACGGCGACGCCGTCCCCTTCACGCTGCCCAACAGCCACCTCCGCGTCGGCATGGCGTCGGTCTGGTGGCAGGACACGGACGAGCGGGACAAGCGGATCGAGACGGACCCCGCGATCGCGGCGGATCCCTCGTTCGCCGACTACGTGGCGAACCGCGATCCGACGATGGACGCGATCCTGCACTACCGCCCGGAAGCAAGCCTCGAGGACGGCGTCCTTCGGGGCGTCAGGGCCGCGGGAGTCTCGGGCGGCCTAGCGAGCTATCGGGCGTTTGCAGCGAACCCGGCCCATCGTTACGTGCGTGCGCGCATGGAGCGCGCGATCAACGCGCTCGGCTACAAGCTCGCCGGGGATCGCCATATGACCGAGGCGATCGCCGTATTCATCGTCAACGTCGAGGCGAATCCGATGTCGGCCAACGCGTTGGACAGCCTAGGCGAAGCGTACGCGACGGAAGGCGACCGCGCGAAAGCGATCGAGAGTTATCAGCGCGCGCTGCAACTCGATCCAAAGTTGGAGAGCAGTCGGTCCGCCCTCCAGCGCCTCGGAGCTCCGGTGCAATGACGCGTTAGCTCGCCTGCTCCGCTTTGCTCTTGCGGAGTTGCCCGCTTCTCGCTCATAATAGCGATGAGGCACGAGGCCATGCAACAGCGCACGCGCGCGATCCGACTGGGGATGGTCCTCTTTGGAGCACTTTGGCTCGCGGCTTTAGCATGCGCGCCGGCGAGTGCGGCCCCCCTGCCGAATTGCTGGGATATCGCGTACGCGGCGCTGCATCACCGGGCGGCCGCCGCCCATCCGCCGTTCATCCTTTATAATGAAAGCTCGCAGATCACCGACGGGGGCAGCCCGCTGCTTCAAACTCGCAAGAACGTCGCGTATCGCGACGATGGAGTTTCCCGCGTCTGGGACGAGCGGTTTTCCTATGAGCCATATGTCACGCGCGCAAACGATCCGGGTCCTCCGGAACTGGGGCCGTACGGCGCGCGGCGCAGCATTTGGTTGCCGGTCCAGGAAGTCGACGCTTCGCTGCCCCTGATCGGCCAGGTGCGCGCACATAACCCCAACGGGTTATCGTGTACGACCGACGGCATCGAGACTTATCGCGGGCACCGGACGTACCGGCTCTCGTTTACGACCACCCATCCGGAGCGGCCGGCGCTCAAAGCGCTGTGGGTCGACACGGGAAGTTCGGAAATCTGGAAGGTGATCCTCAGCGGCCTCCTGCCAATCACACTCGATACCGATGAAAATCTGCCGCGGCTTGCCGACTTCGAAATTGAACTGGACCAGGTTGACGCATATGTCGTCGTTGACCACGTGACCTGGAAGTATCGCTATCACGCATACGCGCAGTACTCGGAACTGTTCGGCGAATACTACTACACCGGCTTTCAATTCCCGCAGACGTTGCCTGAAAAATATTTTAGCTAGGCCCTTCGCGCCGAGAATCCGCTTCCTGACGGGTGTTAGAACATCTTCGAGCTGATCGTGGCGGTTGCCGCCGTTTTGGCGGGCGGCATCGCATCGGTTGTGGCCTTTGGTATCGGGAGCGTGCTAACGCCGCTGTTCGCCTGGCGGATGGGCACGAAGCTCGCCGTCGCCGCGGTTTCAATTCCACATTTCTGCGCGACCGCATACCGTTTTTGGCTCGTTCGCAAGAGCGTGGATAAACAGATGCTGATCGCGTTCGGCATCACGAGCGCGCTTGGCGGCCTGACGGGGGCGCTGCTGAATGCGTATGCGACCAGTCCCATTCTGACGATCATCTTCGGGCTGCTGCTTCTTTTCGCGGGCAGCTCCGAGCTGACGGGGCTCGCCCAACGCATGCGTTTTCACGGGCCGCTCGCGTGGCTAGCGGGCGCCCTCTCGGGATTGCTCGGCGGCCTCGTGGGAAACCAGGGCGGCATTCGTTCCGCGGCGATGCTGGGGCTGGACTTAGAAAAAGAGTCGTTTGTGGCAACCGCAACGGCCGTCGCCCTGGCAGTCGATGCGGCGCGCATGCCGGTCTATCTTGCGACGGAATTTTCGCAGATCTCGCACTCTTGGCTCCCGGTCCTGATCGGGATCATTGGCGCGGTGATCGGCACAGTGCTCGGCCAGCGCTTTCTCGTGCGAATCTCCGAAACGCTATTTCGCCGCAGCGTCGCGGTGCTGATTTTAGCGCTCGGCCTCTACATGTTTGCCAAAGGCTTGCTGCCAATCTTGTTGCACTGAGTCGCATCCTGCCGCGACTCACTAGAATTTCATTCGGCTTCTCTTTTTAGGGCCCGTTCGTTAAGGCCGCGTAAGAGTTTGCGCAAACTTACTTTGCGTTAATGAGAGCCGCGCACCCATTGGTTACCCTCAATAAAACATCTGACGACTCTACGTAAGGGGGAAGCATGCGAACTCAAGACGCGCTCACGGCAACGCTCGCGGCCGCGTTCCTGTTGGCGGGGTGCGGAGGCGGCGGGACATCCGTGCCCGCGCTTACCGGTGGGAATGGCGGCAACAACGGCCACGGCAATCAAACGCAGGCCGAAACCGCAGTTGCAGGCGCCAACGCCCTTGGCAGTGCGGTGCGTAATTTGGCGTCATACAACACGTCAATCGGGCCGCCAGCCAGCGGCCATCAGACGGGAGCTCTGCCGGCTAACGGGGGATGTCAAAATTATACCGAGTTCTTCGCGCCCGATAAGAACAACGACCCGAACTCGACCGAGATTCAATACTTCTACGATCAGGCTTGTACGCAGCTGGCGCGGGATGCAGTGCGTCTTTATAGTTCCACCGGGTCGTCCTCTGAAACCGTTGCCCGGACCGAAAACCTCTACGCGCTGGGAAATCCATCGCCGACCGCTGCGAGAACTGATGCCATTGTGATCTCGGCAGCAACCTTCGGCCAGTACGGCTATCCGATTCCCGCCGATGGTTTCGACCGGTTGAGCATTGATGCGCTGAACATCTCGGGCGCAAAGACGATTGACTCAGACGAGGAATTCGTCATGCAGCCAGGCGTAAGTTCGCAGGCGTTCTGCTCCGACTCGGCCGGATTCAATGTGACGGGAATCCCTTCGCTCAGCGAGACCTTCGGATGGCAAGGCGGCGTACCCGTGGGTGGGTCTCGCACCCCAAATTCTGACGGGTCAGTCACCTGGGCCGCGACACATTCCGGAGCGGCATTCAAGGGCGCGATCGGAGCGCTTTCGATAGCGACGGGAGCCACGCAAAATACATCCTGTCCGATAACGTCACCGCGTTACACGCTTTCGGGGGGGACGCAGGTTGGCGGCGCTTACAGCATCCCGGTTACTGCAACCTACAAGATGGGCCTGCTCGTCAGCTTGGCCGTGACCAATGCGACACTGGCTAACGGCAACACGCTCAACGTCACGACGAACACGAGCGTGCCGCCAACGAGCAATCTGTTCATCGATGGCCGCATCACCAACGGCGGCGCCGCGATCGCCACGTTTACCGTCGACGCTTTCGGCGACGGAACGCTTACGACGGCAAGCGGGGCGCAGTTCGTCATCACCGACTGGCATGTGATCAGGTAGCAAACGGGTGCCGCGCACCGGCTCCGCAACGATCATTGCGGGGCCGGTGCTTTTTGACTGCGAAGAAACGGGTGGCCTTGCGCTTCGGCGCGAATGCTTTGAGGGCTGACCTTCCGATAGGGGGCCGTATGAACTACTCCCGCTTTTTGCCGCGACTTTCCATGGTTTTTTTTGCAGTTGGAACCGTGGCGCTGCTGGCCGGCTGCCAAGGCAGGTTTGGAAGTTCAACGATGCCTCTAACACCATCGAGCCAAGCAGCGCCCCAGTTGCCTCCGCTGCCGGATTTGCGTCCGTTTGCAATCGCCCGTTTGCAACGCCTCACGCTAAGCTCCACGCTGCCGCCCACAATCGCGACTCAAGCATCCCGGGCGCAGCAGACGCTCGTGCGCGCGACGAACGGGCTCTCTCGCCTCTCTTCGGTTGGAAGCGGCGATACAGAAGTTGCCGGCAACGCAATTTCCGGCGGCGGCCCCTATACCGGGGTTTTGGCGCTGCATGACGCCTACCAGGCCTCCCAGCTTTCGCTGATCCAACCTATCAGCGGCAGCACGATTGTATTCGGGGCCCAAACGTTGCCCAGCAACGGATCGTGCCTTGCCGCCGGATCGCTGTATTACAGAACGGCTGCTGTTAGCACCTCGGCGTACTTCTTCGCCTATGCGTATTGCGGCACGCCCGGCTTTGCCAGCCTGGTGCCGATTGACAGCACATTCGTCTCCAAATACGTGCGCACCGGGCCACACGGTGCTCCATCCTACACAACCTTCATCTTGACGCCGGACACGACTCCGAGTGCCACGTCCGCCTGGTATGTCTTGCTGTATAACTACCAGAGTAAAAGCTGGGAAGTAGCGGCGGCTTTGACCGGTAAATCGGCAAATACCGGCGGGAGCAGCACGTTTGTTTCTGCGTATCAACCGGGCCCGTGTTCTCGGCTGCCTCTGATGGGGGCGGACCAAACTAGCCTTCTTAACGGCACCACGCACCTGCTCGAGGCGGCAAAAGCGACGATGAGCGGTGGCGTTGCAATTTCTGCATTCACATCGTTTCCGAAGCTCGCAAACTGCTTCACGGGTGATGCAACCGGTCCGGCAACCTATAGCTTTTCCTCGACGCCACCGTACTGGTCGGTATCGACGACTATACCAATTCACCATATCGTTGTGATCGTTCAAGAGAACCGCAGCATGGACAACCTGTTCAACGGTTTTCCGGGCGCCGACACGGTGTCATCCGGACAGGCTCACGACGGAACAACTGTGCCCTTAACGCAAGTGAACCTTGAAGCCGCACAAGACGTGGCCCACGGGTACCAGCAGTTCGAACAAGAGTACAATGGCGGCGCCAACAACGGCTTCGATCTCGTGCCGCTCTATCCACCGAATAATAATCTCAAAGACTATGCATACGCATTCGTCAATCCGGCGGAAACCCAACCCTACTGGAAGTTGGCTTCAGCCTATGGGCTTGCCGACCGAATGTTCCAGTCCGATCATGACGCAAGTTACTCGGCTCACCAATTCTTGATCGCCGGTCAGGCCGATCACGTGATCAATGCGCCCTTGGTCCCGCCGGGTACGGTTGCGATTCCGGCGGGCTGCGACGCCCCCGCGAACGCCTATACGCAAGTCTTGAAATCCCCAGGCGTAGTAGTGAATGGCCCGTTTCCCTGTTTTACCTACACGACGCTGGGCGATCTGTTTGACCAGCACAGCATCACCTGGAAATACTATATTTACAAAGCAGGCTCGGGCGATTCGAATCAGTGGTCGGCGTACGATTCGATAAACAGCGTCCGAAATGGCCCTGACTGGACGAAAAATGTCATCACTCCCGAAACGACCGTCCTGACAGACATCGCGAACCATAATCTCGCGCAAGTCAGCTGGGTTATTCCGAACCCCGCGAACTCCGATCATGCTTACGTGGACGGCAATACCGGACCGGCTTGGGTTACGTCGATAGTCAACGCCGTTGGACAAAGTAGCTACTGGCAAGACACGACAATCTTCGTGACGTGGGACGATTGGGGCGGGTGGTACGATCACGTGCCGCCGCCGCAACTGGACCTTGACGGGTTAGGTTTCCGCGTGCCGCTGATCGTGATTTCGCCGTATGCCAAGAAGCACTATATCTCGCACATGCAGCACGAGTTCGGGAGCATTCTCAAATATATGGAGGAGACGCTCAGTCTGCCCTCACTCGGCACGACGGACGTGCGCGCGGACGACCTCTCCGATTTCTTCGACTACACGCAAACGCCATCGTTGTTTACACCCTTTGCCCAGAGAGTCCCGACGACGTGGTTTTTACACCAACCGCGGAGCAACAAGCCGTTGGACAACGAATAACGCCTGCCTACGCTTAAAGCACAATCGAACTACGTCCGGAGGGAACTAGAAAGAATGCGATTTCTTGGCACGAGCTCCTTAGTACTCGCCTTGCTCTTGTCGATGAGCGTCGGATACGGCAATGCGGATCGGCAGCCGTCGGGTAGCGCTCTGGCGCAGATCTCCGCAGCCCTAAGCCCAGCTTCGACCTCAAAAATAAAGCACGTCGTGATCATATTTCAAGAGAATCGCTCGACGGACAATCTGTTCCACGGCTTGCGCGGAGCGGATATTGCTAGTTCGGGAATGGATTCGCAAGGCCACGTCGTGCCCCTCGTGCCGGTCTCTCTTGCTCGCGCCCAAACGCACTATGACGTTGGGCACGGCCACGAGGCATTCGTCAAGGAATACAACCACGGCCAAATGAACGGCTTCGACCGCGTCGGAATGGCGTGCCTGAGCAACTACATACACGACCCGAGGATTGCGCAGAACCCGATGTTCACGTGCACGAACCCAACCGCGTACGGGTACGTCCCTCGCTCCGAAATCGAGCCGTATTTTGCGCTGGCCGAGCGCTACACGTTCGCCGACCGCATGTTCCAAACGAATCAGGGCCCAAGTTTGCCGGCGCACATGTACATTATTTCGGGGACTTCAATATTGGCGCCCGGCAGCAAGCTGCGCATGGCGGAAAATCCAACCTACGATTTTAGCAACGGGCCAACCGAATTTGCGCCCAACTGCGGAGGTTCACCCCAGAGCAAAGTCGCCATGATCGACCCCGAAGGCAACATGAATCAGTTCGTGCCTCCGTGTCTTGATTATCCAACCTTGTTCGATCTGCTCGACGCGAAAGGCGTGAGTTGGAAGTACTATGATGCAGGCCCCGGCGGTGTTTGGAACGCCCCGTCCGCAATTAAGCACATTCGCATGGGCCCGGATTGGCAAAAAGTGATCATTCCCCAGACGAGGATTTTTAGTGACATTGCGAGCGGAGAGCTACCGGCAGTGTCGTGGGTCATGCCAAGCTCACCCGCCTCCGACCACTCGATGATCAACACCGGCGAAGGACCCTCGTGGGTAGGCTCGGTGGTCAACGCGATCGGGAACAGCCCCTATTGGCGTTCGACTGCAATCTTCGTGACGTGGGACGATTGGGGCGGTTGGTACGATCACGTCAAGCCCCCGCAGTACAACTCGTACGAGCTCGGCTTTCGCGTTCCGTTGATCGTTATTTCGCCGTACGCAAAGCGCGGGTACGTCTCGCACGTCCAACACGAATTCGGCAGCATACTGCGCTTCACGGAAGAGACGTTCCATTTGGGCAGCCTGCACTATACCGACGCACGATCCGACGATTTGAGGGACTGCTTCAATTTCGCTCGCTCGCCGCTGATGTTTGGAAACATTCCCACCAAGCAACAAGCGGCTTATTTCATCCACCAGGCGCCCTCAAACCAGGTGGTAGACGACGATTTTGACGGCTAGCCACTGAGCCGCCGTCGTGTGATGCGGCCACGTGCGAATAATACGCGCGACGATTGACCATCTCGAGGCTCTAGCGCCGGCTTTCGATGCGTACCGAGCGTTCTTTACGCACGTTTCCGGCATTGCTGATTCTCGCTCATTCTTGCGAGAACGCCTAAGCAATGCCGACTCGGTCATCCTGCTTGCGCAAGACCCAGACAACACTGTGGGTTTTCTGCAGCTCTATCCGCTGTTTTCATCATGGTACTGCAAGCGCATTTGGTTCTTGAGCGATCTGTACGTGAGGGAGGAAGCCCGTGGCCGCGGAACGGCGAGCGCCCTGGTGAGGCAGGCGCTCGCATACGCAACGACAACGGGCGCGAGCAGTATCATGGTTGAAATTCCTAAGACAGAACCGAAGCTGTACGAGTTTTACACGCGGTTTGGCTTCTCGCGCGATGAAGTGTTTGACCTGTTCCGATGGCAGACGCAGTGACCGACGTCCGTCCGATCAGCCTGGCCGAGATCGAAGCCGCGCGTACGCGCATCGCCGGCACGATCACGCGCACCCCGCTCGTAAAGCTCGAGCTGGGTCGATCGAGGCGTGAGATCTATCTCAAACTCGAAAATCTTCAGCCCATCAACTCCTTCAAACTGCGTGGCGCGGCGAACGCGGTTGCGAAGCTTGCCGACAGCCGCCGCGCGGAGGGCGTTTGGACGATCAGCGCCGGCAATGCCGGACAGGGCGTTGCGTTCGCAGCACGGCAAGCCGGTGTGCCGTGCACGGTAGTCACTATCGATACCGCGCCGCCGACGAAGGTTGAACGCATGCGCGCGCTCGGCGCGACCCTGGTGAAGGCGTCGTTCGACGCGTGCTGGGAAGCGATGGAGCGCCGTGAGTTTCCCGGAGTCAACGGCACGTTCGTGCATCCCTTCGACGACGACGATTTCATCGCGGGCAACGCCACGATGGGTTTAGAAATCCTCGAGGACCTGCCCAGCGTTGCGGTCGTGATCGCCGCGATCGGCGGAGGCGGACTCATCACCGGCATCGCGTCGGCCATCAAGGGGCGAGCGGCAAACGTTCGCGTGTTCGGGGCCGAGCCGGAGACAGCTGCGCCGGGCGCGGTTTCGTTTGCAAACGGCGCCGCGTCGACGTTCGATGGATGGCAGGCGACCTTCGTCGATGGCGCCGGCGGCAAGAGCGTATTCCCGCGAATGTGGCAGCGCTTCGCAGACATCGTGGACGGCTCGATCGTGGTATCGCTCGAGGAGACCAAGCGCGCCATGCGGACGCTGGCCGAAAAAGCGCGCGTGATCGCCGAAGGGGCGGGCGCCCTCTCAGTGGCGGCGGCGCTCTCGGGCAAAGTGGACGCCGATGGACCGATCGTTGCCGTGATCTCGGGCGGCAACATCGATCTCGGCACGTTCTGCGAGCTTATCGCATCGGTCTCGTAGCGGCTCTAAGCAGCTTCAGGAGCGCCGGAATACACGCCGTCCAAGAATTTCCACAGCGCTTTGCACGCGTCGTCGGTCGCGGTGATAACCTCGCCTTGTTTTGCTGGAGTATCGGCGAAGCGCTCAATGAGCGACCATTCGGCAGCGGAATGCCAAACATCGGCTTCTTGATGTACTGCGAAGAATTCGTGGGCTTCCGGATCGGTGATTCCATAAAAGCGGACGAGCCCGGCGATCTTAGCGGCGGCGATGTCCGGCACTTGTGATTCGAAGGCGTGAAGGGCCGCTAGGCCGACGTAGAACGGCCGCTCGCCACACAGTCTGCGAAACGTTTCGATCAGCTGCGTCGTGGTCGGCAAGGGTACGGCCGATGCCAGCGTCTCTTCGGTCGCTCCGACCGATCGAGCAAACTTCTTCCACAACGCCGGGTGATTCTTATCGCCGAACTCTTCGCTGATCAGGTTCTTGAGAATTTCTTGACGCACGCTGATATCAGCCGGCTTGCCATCTGTGAAGAAGTGCGGCGTTCGTGCATGAACCGCGCTTAGGTATGTTGGTTCGGCGAGGACGTGATGGTAGTACTGTTCGGCGTAAAAGCGCAGCTGCTCCGTCTTGAGGTGTCCGTTGGTCCACTCAACGTAGAATGGGTGCCCAAGCAAGTGCTTGGAAGAAATCACGGATGTCACGGTTTCTTTCAGTGGTGTCGCGACGGCCTCAGTCATCAGGAAAATATCCCTTCTCTGCAGCAAGCTCTTTGAGCCACAAGATGCCCGACCTTTCGTCCGCGGGCCTTCCCCCTGAGCTTAACCAACGGCCGGAGTGCTCCCGCCGTAGAGCAAGGCCTCGCAGGCGCTTGCCAGCTTAGTGTGTAAAACCAACCGTCCCTACTTTCGCAGAGGAGACTTTCACAAGTGAAACATATGAGTTTTGCCGTTTTGGCATGTACCGCGCTGCTCCTGAGCGTCTTCGTCGGCGCGGTTCAATCCAATGCCGCAACCGCCCCGGCCGCGACGCCGGTTCCGTACGCGATGCCGAATTTTTCTTCAATGAAACTCTTAATGGGTACGTGGACATGTCGTGGGATCGTGCGCGGAAAAACCCGACCCGACACGAGCACAACGACGATGGGTGAGGGTGGCCAGTACATGGTGACCCACGATGTCGCGCCGCCCTTTGACAAGTATCGTGCGCGCGCCGTAGTCAGCGACACGTATCTTACTTACAACCCAATCAACAAGATGTGGGTGACGCTCAACGTCGATAATTTCGGCGGCTACTTCGTCAGCATGTCGCCGGGCTGGCACGGCAATACACTGACCACGACCGCCAAAATGACCAACGACGGCAGCACCGGCTCTGATGTACTGACCAAAATCAGTAATACGCAAACCAGCGACATGGCCGTGAATACGGATCCCAAAGGTCACGTAACGCACGTCAAGACCATGTGCACGAAAACCGGCTAGTGGTTTGAAGCCAAGATCGAGAGGAGCACGCTTCGGCGGGCTCCTTTTTTTATTTTATCAAGCCCAAGAGGCCCAAATAAGGGTCTGCCGGTAATCTCGGTTTTGTCGGTAGTGAGAGGTGTAGTCGTGAAGTCTTTATGTGCGATGAAGCGGATCCTTTTGGCCGCTGGAGCATTCGTTGCCCTTACGAGTGTCGCAGCGCGCAGCGACGTTACCTCGCCTGACGTGCGCGTTTCGACCATCAGCGGTTCGGGCGCCAGCGGCTACAGCGACGGATCGCAGTTTTCAGCTCGTTACATGCTGCCGTTCGGTGTTGATTCGGACGTGACGGGCCGCATCTACGTGAGCGACGCAGCAGCGCAGCGCATCCGAGTGATCGAACGCGACGGTTCCGTTCGTACGCTCGCGGGCAGCGGCACGCCGATCGCCAACGGCTTGTGGGTGCAAGGCGGGTTCCGCAACGGCCCCGGCGCGCAAGCGCAGTTCGATCATCCGGCTGGCATCGTAGTGGCGGCTGACGGCGCCCTCTACGTTGCGGACACGAACAATCGCTGCATTCGACGCATCGATGCTTCCGGAAACGTAACGACTTACGCCGGTGTCCCCGGCGCTAAAGGGTACGCGGACGGGCCGCGCCTTTCGGCAACCCTGTTTCGTCCGACCGGTCTCAGTTCAGACGCACGCGGCAATTTGTACATCGCCGATTACTTCGGTATTCGCGTCGTTTCGCCGAGCGGGGACGTCACGACGATGCCGCGTTTTGCGAGCACGCCGTTCGGTGTCTCCGTCTTCAACACGCCTGCTGGACCGGTAATTTTCGCTTCCGACCTGCTGGGCATCGTGCGACGCTCGGCGAGCGGCGCGGTCGAACGTTTTCCAATCGAACATCTCTCGACCGGCCGCCTCACGCAAGGCCTCGAACCGCTCGGCTATCCCTTCGGCATCGCAGCGTTTGACGATCATTCCGTCGTCTTTACCGACCCACGATCGAACACGGTACGCTACCTGAATTGGACAGCCGGGGCCCTGCAAACGCTCGCGGGCGTGGATGTGCTCGATGGAGCCGCATCCACCGGGGGCTATCGTGACGGGGCCGGGAGCGTCTCCCGATTCGACGCACCGCTCGGGGTGGCCGTGACGAAGGAAGGAGCGATCGTGGTTGCCGACGCGGGCAGCAAACGCATTCGCATGATTTCGCGGCTGGACCGCTCGCACGACCAGCGTCCTGGAGGACTGCCCAACGCAAACGTGGACGAAGCGGCCTACAAAATCGCCTTTGTCGGCAATTCGTACCTCTGGATTTACCAGCGCTGGAGTGATTCGATCGAGGGGATCGTTGAACGGCGCGTCACAAGCGCTTATCCGAAGGCGCGCATCCGCGTCCAGCCATTCGTCTTCCCCGGCACACGGTTCGACGCGCAGGAGCAATATGCACAGATGCTCGGTGAGAACGGCCTCGCAAACTTCGTGGTGCTCAATTTGAACCCGCTGATGCTCGTGGGCACAGGCGGATTGTCTGCGGACCGGGAGCAGCTGGAATCGCAGGCATCCACGTGGGAGCCGTTTGTGACCCGCGCCTTGCATGCCACATATGAGGAGTTGCGCTCCAGGCACGTTGGTTTTCTCGTCGTGACGAGTCCGATGCCCGACATCGCGCCCTCCGAGAATATCTGGAACGAACTGACCGAGCCTAACGGCGGGACGGCACCGCACGTGGAGGTCGCCGAACGATTAAACGAAGCCGCGAAGCGCTCCGGCGCCCCGATGCTCGACGTCACGTCCTTGTTCGAGCGCGAACTGCGGTCGCCTCAGCACGCGCCGCTTTTCGGGACAGAAGATACCCATTTTTCGGCGCATGGCCGTGCAGTTATGGGCGACGCCGTGGCCAATTATTTGCTGATGCTGCACCCATGGAGACTGCATTGAAAGATCGTAGCGTTGAAACGTCGCCACAACTTTATGCAAGAATCGCCGGCTGGCTATATCTGTTTATCATAGTTGCCGGTCTCTTCACTGAGGTGCTTGGTCACCAAAGACTCATTGTGTCAGGAGATGCTGCGGCCACGGCCCATAATATTATGGCCCATGAGTCGTTCTGGCGCATCAATATTGCTGTGCATCAAATGTGGCTTGTGTGTGCTGTCGGTATAACGCTGATCTTGTACGTATTACTCAGACCAGTAAGCAAGAATCTTGCTTTGCTTGGAGCGTTTTTAAACCTGGTAAGCATCGCTATCGAGGCCGTCACCACGGTAACTCTTTTTGCCGTACTGTTTTTTTTGGGAGGCGCAGGTTACCTAAAGGCATTTGAGCTAAATCAGCTACATACCCTAGCGTATCTTTCTCTCAAGTTGTATAACTACGGCTTTGCCACTGCCCTGGTATTTTTTGGCTGTTACCTTTTTCTTAATGGGTATTTGATTTTTAGATCAGGTTATTTTCCGAAAGCCATTGGCGTTCTGCTGATGATTGCTTCTGTGAGTTATCTAACGAATAGCTTTGTGTTGTACGTCGCGCCCACATTCGCAGATATGATCTTCCCGATTCTGGTGCTTGCCTTTATTGGGGAGACGTCATTTTGCCTGTGGCTCATTGTGAAGGGCGTGAACGTGCCGAAGTGGGACGAGAGAGCACGATCCTAAAGCGCTGCCGAGATCCCATGTAGGCGTCTGGCTGCCCATCGCGAACGCTCAAAACGCTGATCTTCCCAGAGGGCTGTTATGATGTACGCCCGTTTTTGGTCGCAACTTTCTTTGACTTTTTGCGCCGCTGGTACCGTGGCGATCCTGGCGGCCTGCCAAGGCAAGTTTGGAAGTTCAACGCCGCCGCTCGCGCCATTGAGCCAAGCAGCACGCCGGTTACCGGCGTTGCCGGATTTCAGCCCTTCCGGGATCGCTCGTTTGCGCCGCCTCACGCTGACTCGGATGTTGCCAAGCGATGTCGTAGCCCGCGCATCGCGAGCGCAGCAGACCTTAACGAGCGCTTCCTTAGGGAGCCGAACCTCTTCGGTTGGGAGCGGCGATTCCGAAGTAGCGGGCAATGCGATTTCCGGCGGGGGCCCCTATACCGGGATTGAAGCGCTGCATGATGCGTATCAAGCGTCGCAGCTCTCGCTGATCCAACCAAGTAGCGGCACGCAGCTTCTTATCGGCGCGGTGGCGCTGCCGACCAACGGATCATGCCTGGGCGCGGGATCGCTCTACTTTAAAACCTCCGCCGGCACGACGTACTCGTATTTCTACGCCTACTCGTATTGCGGCACCATCGGCTTTGTCGGCTTTATTCCGATCGACAGCACTTTTAGCGCGAAATATATCCAGCCCAGCCCGCATGGCGTTCCGTCATATACCACGCTGATCTCGACGTCCGATACGGTGCCGAGCAAGACATCCACCTGGCACGTGATGCTCTACAACTACCAGACTGCCGCTTGGGACATCGCCGCGAGCTCGACCGGACTTTCGGCATCGACCGGTGGATACAGCGCTCTTTTGTCCGCGTACCAACCCGGTCCGTGTTCTCGCCTGCCCCAAATGGCCGCGGATCAGATCGGCTTGCTGAACGGCACAACGCACGCCGTGGAACCGGCGCAAGCAACGATGACCGGTGGTGTGACGGTTTCTGCATTGAGCAAATACCCGGCTAACGCGAACTGTTTTACGGGCGACGCAACCGGTCCGGCGACGTACGCGTTTTCTTCGACGCCGCCGCACTGGACGGTGTCTACGACGATACCGATCCACCATATCATCGTCATTTTTCAAGAGAACCGCAGCATGGATAACCTATTCAACGGGTTTCCGGGTGCCGACACGGTGCAGTCTGGACAAACGAGCACCGGGGCAACCGTGCCTTTAACGCAAGTCAATCTTGAAGCTTTGCAGGATGTAGATCATTCGCACCCGGGTTTCGAACTCGAATATAATCACGGCGCTAATAATGGCTTTGATCTCGCCCGGCTGTATCCCCCGAATAACAATCTAAAGAATTATGCATACGCATATGTCAACCCGATCGAAACGCAACCGTACTGGAAGTTGGCTTCAGCCTATGGGCTGGCCGATAGAATGTTCCAATCCAACTCGGATTCGAGCTACGTCGCCCATCAGTACATTGTCGCGGGTCAAGCCGATCATGCCGTCGATAGCCCCGTACTGATACCGCCCGGGGAGGTGGCGGTCCCGGCCGGCTGCGATTCGCCGGCTGGTGCTTTCGTATTCGTGTTGAACTCCGCGGGCGCAGAAGTTCCGGGACCGTTCCCGTGTTTCAGCTACACGACGATGGCCGATCTGCTTGACCAGCACGGCATCACATGGAAATATTACACGTATGTTCCAGGTCCGGGTGATCCGAATCTCTGGTCGGCTTACAATTCCATCCGCAGCATTCGCTTTGGCCCAGACTGGACGAAAAACGTCATTTTGCCCGAAACGACCGTTCTTTCAGACATCGCGAGCAATAATTTGCCACAAGTTAGTTGGGTTATTCCTAAGGGCGCAAACTCCGACCATGCTCTAAACGGCGGCAATACCGGACCGGCCTGGGTTACTTCCATTGTCAACGCCATCGGACGAGGTAGCTACTGGCAAGATACAGCAATCTTCGTGACGTGGGATGATTGGGGCGGGTGGTACGATCATGTGCCACCGCCGCAACTGGATATCGACGGGCTAGGTTTCCGCGTGCCGCTGATCGTCATTTCGCCGTACGCAAAAAAGCACTATATTTCCCACGTGCAACACGAATTCGGAAGCATTCTGAAATATATGGAGGAAACACTCAACCTGCCCTCGCTCGGACAAACGGATGTCCGCGCGGACGACCTCTCCGATTTCTTCGACTACACGCAGGCCCCATCGTCCTTCGTGCCTTTTTCGCAGAGAGTGTCGACGCGCAGTTTTCTGCAACAAGCTCCAAGCGACAAACCGCCCGACAACGATTTATGAAAAATATGAACATTATGAAAATGGGGAAGATGCGCGCAATCTGCTTTGTCCTTATCCTCGGTTTTGCAGCATGTAGTGCAAGGGCTGCCACCGATTCCGCCAATATTCACAAGATCAAACATGTGATAATCATCATGCAAGAAAACCGCTCGTTCGATAGCTACTTCGGGACGTACCCGGGCGCGGACGGCATCCCCATGCGCGATGGGGCTCCCGTAGCCTGTATCCCCAATCCCTCGGGCGGATGCGTGCGCCCGTATCACGATACGAACGATCGCAATTTCGGGGGCCCGCACAGCGTCAGAGATGCGATTGCCGACATTGACGGCGGCAAGATGGACGGGTTTAGCGGGAGTGCTCGACGCGCTCAACGCGGATGCGTTGACCTGAATAATCCGGTATGCGTCTTCCTGCAGGGAGCCAAGGACGACACAGTCGGCTACCATGACGCACACGAACTCAAGAGCTACTGGGCCTACGCGCGCAGCTTTGTCCTCCAGGACCACATGTTTGAACCGAATGCGTCATGGAGTCTACCGCAGCACCTCTTCATGGTCTCGGAATGGTCGGCGAAGTGCTCCAGCATCGGCGATGCCGCGAGCTGTCGAAATGAGTTAGAATCGCCCGATTCCCCGCGTGATTTGTTACGACTTTTGCACGAAAACGTGCAACCTGGCCGGCCAGACTATGCATGGACCGACTTGACGTATCTTCTTCACAAGAACCACGTGAGCTGGGCCTACTACGTAACGGGCGGCACGGAGCCCGACTGCGACGATGGCTCGATGAACTGCACGGCGCGTGCGCAATCTGCGCACACTCCGGGAATCTGGAATCCGCTGCCGTCATTCGATACTGTCAGACAAGATGGCGAACTTTCGAATGTGCAGGATATCAGCAATTTTTTCAGAGCTGCGAAAAATGGAACGCTGCCGGCGGTTGCGTGGCTTGCTCCTGCCAATGAAAACAGCGAGCATCCGCCCGCCCTGGTAAGCGTAGGCCAAGCGTACGTCACTGCAGTCATTAACGCAGTGATGCGAAGTCCCAATTGGCGCAGCACGGCAATTTTGCTAAGCTGGGACGATTGGGGTGGCTTCTACGATCACGTCGTTCCCCCAACGATAGATGAGAACGGCTACGGTCTCCGCGTTCCCGGCTTGGTAATCAGTCCGTACGCGCGCAGGGGCTATATCGACCATCAAATTCTTAGTCACGATGCGTACGTGAAATTTATTGAAGACGACTTTCTGCGCGGCGCGCGCATCGATCCGCAAACGGACGGGCGGCCGGACCCACGACCTAACGTGCGCGAAAACGCGCGTCAACTCGGCGACCTGCGGCGCGACTTTGATTTCTCACAAGCGCCGCGGCCTCCCGTGATTCTTAGCGCAGGAGGATCGCAACGCAGGGCCGGGGAGCGGCCGCTCCGGTCTCGAATCTCCTGGGCGTTCAGGCGAGTACGCCTGAAAGATTGGAGCAGACTATGATTTATCGCGCTGCATTGGTCGCGGCGCTGCTAGCCGTCGCGGGCGCAACCGCGTTTGCTGCTAACGCTCCGACTCTTGTTCCACCCAGTCAAGTTCACTGGACTGCGGGCACCGGGGCTTTAGCCGGCAAGCGTATCGCGCTCTTGGTTGGAAATCCCGCAAAAGCGGGCGCGTTCGTTATGCGAGTTGAGATCCCAGATGGAGGAAAGTTTCCTCCGCACTACCACCCCGTCCTCGAAATGGTGACCGTATTGCAGGGAACGTTGCTCGTCGGTATCGGCGATAAGATGGTCCCCGCAAAAATGAAGGCGATGCCCGCCGGCTCGTTTTTCTCAGTGCCTGCAGGCGTGCACCACTACGCAATGGCAAGAGGCGACACGATTATCCAACTCAATGACATCGGACCCTGGGGCATGACGCTCGTAAAATAGTCACACCACTCGAAGACGATAAAACCCGTACACGTTTGTGTGCGGGTTTTTGATGGTGGGCCATCCTGGTCTCGAACCAGGGACCTCATGCTTATCAACAACAAGAAGCGAAAATAGCCGATTGTCGGTAAATGTCTGATTTTGTCGGTCTTTTCATTGCGCTGTCTAGCATTTGGTTGAATGCTTGCTGCTGCCCGAGCGGCACCGAATGGCACCAGACAGCGAACGAACGGGTGTCAGAATGGGTGTCAACTGTCTCCCACGTCGAGGTGTCGTCGTCGCAAAATTATTGAAGCCTTGTCAAAACCGGAAAATAGGACGCCCGAAAGGCTCAAGCCCCTTATTTAACCCCCGAAATACGAGCTGCAATTTGCAGCGCCCTTGAAACCTCCGTGCCTTTCAAATATGCCGCAGAGGGCGTGCGTTGGAATCTGATCGCGTAAAATCCTTGCGATCACGTTGACGTGCGTTCAAGGGTCGATCTGAAATTCTCGCGCTAGATGAGTTCGACGCGGTCCGACTTTTGGAAGAATTGGAGCCGACACCGTTAGGAGCACCCACGCCAATTCGCTCTAAGGATCTGCGCACTGACAGCGTCGCCCGGTCAAGATCGATGTCTTCTCACCTCAGCGCCAGGAGTTCCCCTGACGGAGGCCCGTCATTAAGGCAATCGCCGCCTACAGGGCAACTGCGGCCCAATCGGGCATGATATTAGTTTTGATGGTTTTTTGATGTTCTAGATCTCCACGTGGTACTAGGATGAGAGCGAGTAGTTACGGGATAGTGAGAAGGCCGATCTCGCTAAACTACTGGAGGCTCATGTACCTTGCTAGGACATCCGCTATTGCGTTAGTGGTTCTGCGACTCTATGCAGGCTTATTCTGGTTTGAGAAAGGCGTTCGGCAAAAACTTTTCGCCACACTGAATTGAGGAGGAGAAGATGGTCAAGCTTCGGCTTTCGCTCGTTGCGCTTGCGGGCGGTTTACTGTTGATGACGCCTGCAGTGACGGCATCAACCCCGCGCAACTCAATCGCTGTCGTTGAAATAGAGTTGGCAGTCACGCCGATGCAAACGAAATACGGCGAGCTCGGGGGATATGATCCTAGGGTCTTGACTGTTCACGTCGGTGATGGAGTGCGGTGGCAAAACCTGGATCCAGAGCCGCACACCGCGACGTCGCGTGGGTTTCCCACCGATGGTCGCGTGACAACCGGCAGCACAATCAGTCAGGAACCTTGGAGTTCCGGCGATGTGGCCCCGCACGGTAAGTCGCGCCTATTCGTAGCGGCGCGCCCCGGAGTGTTTTACTACAATTGCGGTTATCATTTCAAACTCGGTCAACGCGGGGTCATCGTGGTGCTCCCCTAGAATTTGCTGCTGTGCAAGAACGGACTTGAAACTTTAGTGCCTTCCATGCGATCGTTCCGTGCGGTGCAACTTGCAGTGGGTATCCTCTGCGGTCCCGGCCTTTGCTTTAGCCGTAATGCGCGCGCGCGAGGGGCGCAGCGAATTTTTTTCATCTCCGTCAAGTACTGGCCTGTCAGGATCGGCTTTTTGGTGCACGACAATTCCACTGAAGATATTGTCAAAGCAGCGGGAATAAACACGTTTTTGATTGGTGGGCCATCCTGGTCTCGAACCAGGGACCTCATGCTTATCAAGCATGCGCTCTAACCAACTGAGCTAATGGCCCGACGAGGCAAGATTGTACTGTAGTTGGCGGGCCCGGTCAATGCGCCTTTAGATCATCTCGATCCATTTCTTGACGACCTCGTCGTCGCGCTTGAGCTGCTCCATCTGAAGCGCGCGCAGTTCGTTAAACTCCCGCAGCAACTCGGCCCGCTCTTGCAGCTGAAAGTTGAACGCCACTTGTTGGGCCTGCGGCGTGGCCTGATCTTGCGTATCGGCCGCAGGCTCGTCGGCAGCGCCGCGGCCGGTTGCGGTTGCACCAGCCGGCGTTGCCGCGCTCTTGGGGCGCGCAGGTTGCAGTGGAGGAATCATTCGGTGATCGACTGGATGAACTTCTTAGTGATCTGATTGTCCGCTTTGCGCTGCTCCATCGAGAGATCGCGCATTTCGTTCATCTCGCGCATCCGCTCCGATTTCTCGTCCATCATCTCGTTAAACCAGGTCGCTTCCCATTGCATGGCGGATTGATGGCGCAGGTTCTCGGCGTACATTGCAGTCGTGTCCGCCTCGTTGGCGGCGTTGAGTGCGCCGATTGCCGTGTTGCCGAGATTGCCCGTGCCCGTATTTGCGTTGGCGCCCGTGCTCAAGCCGCCGGCGAGTGCGCCTGCACCCGCGGCAATCGGGTTGCCGCCCGAGAGAAAGAACGACTCGGCTCCGTTCACGATGCCGTTGAGAAGATTGAATGCCATGGGGATGCTCCTGCTAGCTAGCTGTTGCTATCGTCGTCGTCGATCAAGCCGGCGTACGAAACGTCATACCGCGAGTGGCCGCTGCTATCGAGGCCGCTCAACTGCGCGTAGCTGGGCGGCGGCGCGAACTGAGGCGTGGCAGACAACGCGGTCGGATCGAACGGCGAGCCTTGCGCGAGCGCCTGCATTTGGTTGACCTGTGCGATCTCTTGCTGGATCTCGCCGATCAGCTGCTGATCGCCGCCTGAACCGCCTGCCGCTGCACCGGTTTGGACCGGCAAAACGGCCGGCGTGCCTCCGAGTTGGACGCTGTGGCGCAACACGGAGTCCGCGTAGCCGAGCCGCTGTCCGTCCGTCCACTGCGTGATCGTTCCGGTGGCATCGGGGCGGCCGGCGTTGTACGCGGAGAGCGCTTTGTGGACGTCGCCTCCATAGCTGTGTAAGAGCCCGGAGATCATGCCGGCCGCATAGTCGGCGTTTTGGGCCGGGTCCATGGCGGCTGAAGAGCGGGCGAACGCGTGGAAGCGGTCGTCGATCTGAAAGAGGCCCCGACCGTGCCCGCCGTCGCCCACGATGTTGCGCCCGGCGTTGGCGCCCGGTCCGCCCGTTTCTTGGGCCGCGACCGCAGCCAGCAGCTTCGGATCGACGTCGTGCCGGCCGGCCGCCGAAGCGATCTCGCCGGCGTAGGCGACCCCGACGTTTGAAAGTTGGCGGGCGATGCCGGAAATCTCGGTCATGCGGGCGCAATCACGTCCGGCCGGCGGTTTGACAAGACGCGGGTGCGGTTCTACAATGGTTCGGGTTTCGGGGGCTCTCAAAGATGGGGGCCTTCCTCTTATGTTATGGCTTTTTCGCAGACGGTGGATGTCGGCAGCCTGCTCGCGGGCGGTCACCACACGCTACGGGTTGATGAGCGGGTCAAGCTGGAACCCTTCGAGGGCTGGAGCTTCCCAGCGCCCGCGCAGGTACGCCTGAACGTGCGCCTGGCTTACCGGCTGCTCGAGATCGTGGGGACGGTCGACGTTGAAGCGCAAGGGCAGTGCGATCGCTGCCTGGGCGAGGTACGGCGGCCGATGCATCTGGAGGTCGAAGAGTGCCTGGAGCCGCCCGGGGCGGTCAAGGACGAGCCCTTGGGCGAAACCAATGTCCTGTGCGGAAGCCGCCTCGATGTGGCCGACCTCGCGCGGCAGCTGGTCGACAGCAGCGCATCCTTCGCGGTGCTCTGCAGTCCAGGGTGCAACGGTCTGTGTCAATACTGTGGACGAAACAAGAATGAAGGCGCGTGCACTTGCGCTTAAGGAGTCTTAAAGAGTGGCGAATCCAAAATGGAAGACCCCGCGCTCGAAAACGCGCAGCCGCCGGGCGGCAAATTGGAAGCTGAACGCGGTTACGACGGTCGAATGCCCGCAGTGTCATGCCCCCAAGCGTCCGCATTTTGTGTGCCCGGCTTGCGGAACGTATGACGGGCGCCAAGTCGTCGAACCCAAGGACGAACACGCCGGCCCAGCGACGCGCTAATCCTTGAACGGTAGCGGGGTTCGGATTATCGGTGTCGGGCACTACGCACCGGCCGGCATTCTGACCAACGAAGATCTCGAAAAAATCCTCGATACGAGCGACGAGTGGATCACGACGCGCACCGGCATGAAGCGGCGCCACATCTCAGCGCCCAACGAAGCCACCAGCGACCTTGCGCTGGCGGCCGCGCGCAAGGCCCTCGCCTGCGCTTCTTTGGAGCCCGCAGAGATCGATTGTTACATCGTCGCGACCGTCACGCCGGATTATCCCTTCCCTGCGACCGCCTGCATCGTCGCCTCAAAACTCGGCGCGCAGAGCAAGGCTGCCTTCGATATCGAAATCGCCTGCAGCGGGTTTATCTACGGCTTAACCGTCGCCTCCAGCTTGATCCGCAGCGGCGTCTACAAACGCATCCTGCTGATCGGCGCTGAAACGCTGACGAAGATCACCAATAAGAAAGATCGCGGTACGGCCATTCTCTTTGGCGATGGCGCGGGCGCCGTGATTTTGGAACGCTCGGCGAAGGATTCTTTTTTGAGCAGCGAGCTCGGGTCCGACGGCAGCCGTCCGGAGATCCTGCGCGTGCCGGCCGGCGGCTCGCGCTATGCGATGGACCCGCTGCGCTACGATGCCGGCGAGCAATATATCTATATGGAAGGCCGCGAAGTCTTCAAATTTGCGGTTACCAAAATGGTCGCTGCGACCGAAGCGGCGCTTTCCAAAGCCCATCTCAAGCATGCCGACTTGGACTTTTTGATTCCGCACCAGGCGAACAAGCGCATCATCGACGCGGCGGCCAAGTACTTGGGCATGCCCTCCGACAAAGTGCTCGTCAACATCCACGAGTACGGCAATACCTCGGCGGCCTCGATCCCGATGGCGCTCTCGGAAGCGGTCGAACGGCAAAAACTCCACGACGGCGACATCGTGATCTTCGTCGGTTTCGGCGGTGGCCTCTCATGGGGCGCAGTCGCCTGGAAATGGACGGCTCTTGGCCGTGCGGAGCGCGCGGCGTGAGCCGGCGTTTAGCGGCCGTGTTCCCGGGACAAGGGTCGCAGTCGATTGGTATGGGCGGCGACCTCGCGCGCAAATACGACGCCGCGAAAGCGCTTTTCGAGCGCGCCAAAGACGTGCTCGGTTACGATCTCTTCGAAGTCATGCAAACCGGGCCGGAAGAAAAGCTGCGCGAGACCCGGTTCTCGCAGCCGGCAATCTTTGTGACGAATTTGGCACTCTACGAAGCCGCTCGCCCACTCTTGAACACGGTTGCAAGCGCCGGCCACTCGTTCGGCGAGTTTTGCAGTTTGACGATCGCGGGCTCCCTCTCGTTCGAGGATGCGCTGCGGGTTGTCAACGTGCGGGCAAAAGCGATGCAGGCGGCGGCCGAACGGGCGCCGGGCGCAATGGCTGCGGTCTTAGGCTGCGATGCCGCAAAGATCCGCGCGGTTGTCGAACAAATCACGCAGCAAACCGGCTTGCGTTTGCAGCTGGCGAATTTCAACTCTCCCTCCCAAATCGTAATCAGCGGTGATGCGGCGGCGGTGAAGGCTGCCGGCGAGAAGTTGATGGAAGAGGGCGCTAAACGCGTCGTTCCGCTCAACGTTTCGGGCGCGTGGCACAGCGCGCTCATGGAGCCGGCGATCGCGCAATTTTCAAAAGCGATCGACGCAGCCTCGTTTAAGATGCCGCAGTTCCTGGTCGTATCGAACGTCGATGCGCTGCCCTATGCGAACGTCGAGCAGATCAAACGCAATTTGGTGCGCTCGATTGTGGAAGAAGTGCGCTGGCACGATACCGCGGTGCGACTGCTTGAAAGCGGCTGCGGCTTCGTAGCGGAGTTTGGCGCCAACCCGGTGCTTGGCCCCTTGATCCGCCGCTTGCCGAATGCTCCCACGGTCATCAACGTGAGCGACGCCGCGGGCGTGGAGAAGCTGCACGCAAAGCTCGGCGAGTTTGCCAACGCATGAAGTTTGAGGGAAAGGTCGCCTTCATTACCGGCGCCAGCCGCGGGATCGGGCGTGCGATTGCGGTCGACTTTACGCGCGATGGCGCGAACGTCGCGCTCGTCAGTCGCGATCGCGAGGCGCTCGACGAAACCGCCGCACTTTGCCGTCAGGCGCGCGCCGAGGCGAAAACGCTCGTCGTCGCGGCAGACGTCACCGACCCAATCGCGATCGAAAGCGCTGTCGAGCGATGTCTGAAAGAACTCGGGCGAGTTGACTTTGCGATCGGCAACGCGGGGCAAACGCTCGATACGCTGCTGCTGCGCTTGCGACCCGAGGCGCTCGATCAACATCTGGCGGTCAACCTCAAATCCGCGTTCTATCTGTGCGGCGCGGTCGCACGGCCGATGATGAAGGCGCGGGCCGGCTCGATCGTCCTGATGAGCAGCATCGTGGGGCTCTCGGGGAATGCCGGCCAAGCGGCGTACGCCGCATCCAAAGCCGGGCTGCTGGGCCTGACCAAGTCGCTAGCAAAGGAATTGGGTTCACGGAACATAAGAGTCAACGCCGTTGCGCCGGGCTTTATCGAAACCGCGATGACCGAGAAGCTGCCCGCTGCAGCCAAAGAGTTGATGCTGAAGTCAACGGCACTCGGCCGTGCGGGGAAGCCGGAAGACGTGAGCGGAGTCGTCAGTTTTCTTTGTTCGCAGGCCGCCGCATATATGACGGGGCAAACCCTCGTCGTTGACGGCGGCATTTTGATGTAGGAGAGTTCATGGCAACAACGTTTGATAAAGTTAAGAAGATCATCGTCGAGCAGCTGGGCGTAGACGAAGACGAGGTTACGCCCGAAGCCTCGATCACGGACGATTTGGGCGCGGACTCACTGGATCAAGTTGAGCTCGTGATGGCCTTCGAGACCGAATTCAACATCGACATCCCGGACGAAGAAGCCGAAAAAATCAAGACCGTCGGCGACGCCGTCAAACGCATCGACGAAACCCAGGTTAAGGAGTAACTTTTAGGGCCGCGTGCGGCCCACCCATGTTCGAAACACTATCCGATCGCCTGGGCGCGATTTTCAAGCGCCTGACCGGTCGCGGCAAACTCGGCGAAGCCGATATTAACGAAGTGATGCGCGAAGTGCGCATCGCTTTGCTTGAGGCTGACGTTTCGCTTTCGGCGGCTAAGGATTTCGTTAACAGCGTCAAGGAGCGCGCGATCGGCGAGCACGTCTTCGAGTCGCTCTCGCCGGCCCAGACGATCCTCAAGATCGTGAGCGACGAGCTGGTTCAATTGCTCGGCGGCGCCCAAGCGAAATTGCGCTTCTCGGATGCGCCGCCCTCGGTCATCATGCTGGTCGGTTTGCAAGGCTCGGGCAAGACGACGCAAACTGGCAAACTGGCGCTGCGGCTCAAAGAGCAGGGGCGGCGCAGCATGTTGGTCGCGTGCGACGTGTATCGTCCAGCGGCAATCGAGCAGCTGCAAACGCTGGGCAAACAGATCGATCTTCCGGTGTACCAGCGGGCTGGGGCCGATCCGGTGGCCATCGCGCGCGACGCGGTTGCCGAAGCCAAGCGCCTGGGTCTTTCGACCGTGATCTTGGACACCGCCGGACGCCTGCAGATCGACGACGAGCTGATGCGCGAGCTCGAGCAGATCAAGAGCGCGGTCATGCCGATTGAGATTTTGCTGGTGGCCGATGCGATGACGGGCCAACAAGCGACCAATATCGCGCAGGGCTTTCACGAGCGCATCGGCATCACGGGGGTCATCCTCACGAAGATGGATGGCGATGCACGCGGAGGAGCGGCGCTCTCGATCCACAAGGTGACCGGCGCGCCGATCAAACTGATCGGTGTCGGCGAGAAGCTCTCGGCGCTCGAACCCTTCTACCCCGACCGGCTGGCCTCGCGGATTTTGGGGATGGGCGATGTGCTCACCCTAATCGAGCGCACGCAGAGCGTCTTTAGCGAAGCGCAGGCCAAAGAACTCGAGCAAAAATTTGCTCGCCAGCAGTTCACGCTCGACGACTTTCTGGAACAGTTGCGGCAGGTCCGCAAGATGGGCTCGTTCGGAGATATTTTGAAGATGATCCCGGGCGTGTCGCGCGCGCTGCCCAAAGATTTTGAGGTCGATGAAAAACAGATCGGCAAGGTCGAGGCGATCATCTGCTCGATGACGCGGCGCGAGCGCCGCAGCCCGACGATTCTCAACGGTTCGCGCCGCAAGCGGATCGCGCTGGGCAGCGGCACGCAGGTGTCGGACGTCAACCGGTTGATCAAACAGTTCGACGAAGCCAAAGTGATGATGAAGAAGATGGGCGGCCGCAAAGGCCGCCTGCCGCAACTACCAAACTTGAACAGAATGGGAATCAATGGTTAAGATCAGATTGCGCCGCATGGGCGCCAAAAAACAACCGACGTACCGGTTCGTCGTGAGCGACGCGCGCTCACCGCGCGATGGGCGGTTCATCGAAATCGTAGGCCACTACAACCCGCGCACGGAACCCAAGACAGTCGTCATCGATGAAGCGAAGGTCAAGGAGTGGCTTGCAAAGGGTGCGCAGCCGTCCGATCCGGTGCGCCGCCTCTTTGCCGAGCGCGGCCTGGTGGAGCGCGGATTTATTCCGGAAACCAAGCGCGCCCCCAAGGCCAAAAAAGAGTCCTAGATGAGCTCCTTTGATGACGAGTTTGGACTCTTCGGAGATGAGACCCAAGAGGAAGAACGCCGCTCGACCTTAGGCGCGCGAAGGATCGCATCCGAAGAGACGGTCATCGACGACGTCGAGCCCGAAGACGAAACGGCGCCGCGACGCCGGCGCGAAGTCGTAGGTACAGCGGAGCGAACGACGGGCGAGCGACGCGCACCCGTGCGTCGCCACGCTCCGCGCGCAGCAAAAAACCCGCAAGAATCGCAAGCGCGTGCGACCGTGCTCTTGGAATTCTTAGCCAAGAAGCTCGTCAGCAAGCCGGAAGCGGTGGAGATCGAAAGTTTTACCGGCGATGGCGAGCCGGCGATCGAGCTCGCGGTCGATGCCGAGGACTTGGGCAAAGTGATTGGACGCGGCGGGCGTGTCGCGCATGCGTTGCGTACGATCGTTCGTGCGACCGCGGAAGAGCATCTTACGGTCGATTTTTTCAACCTCGATGAGCTTGAGCAAGAAGACGCCGAAGACGGCGGCACCGCCGAATAAACGCCTAGCGGGGCGCATTTCGGGCGCCTTTGGTTTGCACGGCGAGCTGAAGGTCGATGCCACGACGGCCGGTCGCGCGGTCTTCGTTCCCGGAGCACGTTTGGATTTCATCGGCAACGGCCGTACGAGCGAGCTTACGGTGGGCGCGATCCGCGAACATCAAGGGCGCCCGCTCGTGCTTTTTGAAGGCGTCAGTGACGCAAAAGCAGCACGCGATTTTGTCGGCGGTGAGCTCTTCGCGCCGCGCGACGCTTTCATCTTAGAGGACGGCGAATACCTCGATGAAGACCTCATTGGCTGCCGGCTCGTTGATGAGCGCGGCAACGATCTTGGCGCCGTCAACGCGGTCGAGCACTACCCCGCCCAGGACGTGTTGGTTTTCGGTGCGCACCGGTTACCGCTGGTGCATGCATTCGTGCACGAGATCGATCTGGCCGCGCGCCGGATCAGCGTACGGCTGCCGGCAGGTCTTTTGGACTAGTCGTTGTTCGGATGATCTTTCATGTACGCGTTGACCGCGTTGTCGATTGCGCCGCCCATCGAGCCGCTTCGCCCCGTGTTGCTAAACATTACCGAGCCGTCGCAGCGATAGATGCGCAGGGTAAAGACGTTGGAAGTGTTGCGGTACAATTTGCTGGTCGCCTCCGTTCGAAACTCGCCGCTAGCAATCGTTTCGTTCGTTAACGCGCCGCAGATGGTTCTCGAGTCGCTCGAAATGTTCTGAGTGACGACGGCGGAGCGCCCCACGAGGTAGGCGCGATCGAGCGAGAGCGCTAGAGCGACGGTGGCAGAGTTGTTGAGACTGGACGGGTTGGCAGCGACCTGCACGACTAGAATGCCGCGCTTGGGTTTCTTGTCGGGAGCCAGCGTGGGTTTGGGCCCCGGCTTCATGCGATGGAAGATGCCTAAAATCGTGCCGATGTTGGTTTGCGCGCCGTTGCTTACCGGCGGCGCCGTTGCCGCGGATTGCTGGGCCTGATACTGGGCTTCGACACGCCCGGCGTGCCCGAGCAACACCTTCCGGACGGTGTCGGCTTGGTCGATCGCGTCACCGTAGGTCGAGATTTGTGCCGTTGCCGACCAGATGATCGCGCCACTGGTCGTGCTCACGAGCTGCTGGACGAGTGCGACCTCTTCACCCACCGGCGTGATGTAACCGGAAAAGTAATAGTCGGCGCCGTTCTGGATCGCGGCCGTCAAGTACATCTTACGATCGACGGCCGGCGTCGGCACCGGCTTGATGACGATTCCGCCCATCGTTTTGATTTCGGAGGTGTAGAGCGCGGCGAGCTTGGCGCCGGCCCTTTTATCGGCGTCGCCGTTGACCGTGAACGGATAGATGATGACCGTTGGCAGCGCGGGCGTGGGCGTAGCCGTCGGCGTGGGCGAGGGGGTAGGGCTCGGTTTTGGCGGGCGATGGCCAAGGCCCGTCAGCAGGACGGCGCTTAAGACGGCGATGATGGCGAGATAACGACGCAAAAGTCTATTTCCTCCGAGTAGTATGGTTACGCTGAATTTCCAACCCTGTCACGCTTCGCTCCAAAACCTTGCTACGGTGCGCCTCCAACCTTGTCACGCTGAGCTCCCGACCTTGTCACGCTGAGCTCCCAACCTTGTCACGCTGAGCTTGTCGAAGCGCGACCACGGTGCTGCCCTATGAGAGAAACTCCGCGATCGCCGCGTTTGTTTCCTCAGGCCGCTCGGCCATGACCAAGTGACCGGCCCTAGGGATAATTCTGGCCTTTCCGGCCTGAACCCGGCCAGCCAAGACCTCCGCGTACTTGGGCGGCGTCATCTGGTCCGCTTCGCCCGTGAGGGCCAGCACCGGAAGCGCCACCTCGCCGAGGCGCTCCGTGACGTCGAACTGGTTGCAGGCTTCATAGTCCGCTAGCGTTTGGGCTGGGCCGACGTGATGCATCGCCGCCACAGCATACGCAACACGCTCGGGTGTCGGATCGGCGTAGAGCATCTGCGCGAGCTCGGTGCACATGCGGTCAAAATCGGCCCGCAAACCCTCCAAGATGCTCGGTGCAACCCGCAGGCGCGCGCCGGATCCGAGCAGCACGATCGAACGCAGCGCTGGGTTCTTGCGTAAGGCAACTTCTAGCGCGATTGTGCCGCCGAGCGAGTTGCCGCACAGCGTAACGTCGCGCAAATGCTGCTTTTCGATGAATCGCTCGATGAAGTCGCCGAACTCGGCAACCGTCGCGGCGCCACCAGGTGCGCCGTGCCCTGGAAGATTGGGTGCAACGCTACCAGGAAACGCGACCAGCTGCTGCGAGAATACGTCACCCGTAAAACCTGAGCCGTGGATGAATAGCAGCGTCACGTCGTCTTTACGTCGTCGTTGATTTCGGCAACCGGCGTTGTACCTTTGAGATGCGCCCAACCCGCGCACAATTGCGCGCCGAACAGAAAAATCGAGCCCATCAAGTAGAACCACAGCAAGAGCGCCAGCGGCGCGGAGAGCGCGCCGTACACATGGGCGAAATTCACGTGCGTCGTGTACTGCTCGAAGATGAATTGGACGCCGGGCCAGGTGAGGGCCGCAAATGAAGCGCCAGGCACCGCGAAGTGCCACGCGACGCGGCGGTTCGGCAAGAATGTGTACATGATGATCGTCAGCACGAACACGAGCAGCAGGGAAAAGCCATAGCCGAGCAGCCGCGTGATCAGCGCCTGGTCCGGAAACTGCGTCATCGCAACGATGATCGAGAAGAGGATCGGCAGCGCCATCGCGATCAGGAGCAAGATCCCGACCAGAGGTAACATCACGATCGATAGCGCGATGTCGTGAACGAGCGGCCGGCCTTTGGGAACTCCCAGCGCGCGATCGAGCGCATAGGCGAGCGTGAGGAAGAGATTCTTGCCCGACCAGATGAGAAAGCCGATCGCGATAATGCTCGAGCCAAGGCGCCCGCCAAGATAGTTCCTCAGGTTTTGGGCGATGAAGTCGTGCAGCGTCGGCGCAATTGTATCGACCAGACCTAAGACGCGCTGCTGGCTATCCGGATAAAAATACGAAGCGAGCGTGATCGAGAGCACGACTAGCGGAAAAACCGTAAAAAGCGCGTTGTAGGCAATCGCCTGGGCCAAGAAGGCGCAACCATCGCGTGAAAACCGTACGCCGGCTTCCCGAAAGGCGAAGATGAGTCGCTTCACTCGATGCGGTATATCGCGGCTGGACCGTGATTCTCCCACTGGCCGCGATATCGGTCACCATCGTGATGGGTGGTGCGCCGATCCAATCTTACAATCGACCGTATCTTCGGCAGGGCCGCGTGATGGCGCCGATCGCGCCGTTCATCACGCACTGTTCGGACAGCATTAGTTACGAGGGGAAGAAGATCGTCATTCGTCGGGGCGCGCGCGTCGTGCGTTTGTTGACGGGAGTCATCGAACCGCGAACGTTGCCGGCGTACTATGTGGCGGTCGCTCCGCTCTTCCGCAGGCTGGACGCGAGCGTGGGCTACGATGCGACGCGGCGTGTTCTCTTCGTGCGCTGTGCGCCGTCCGCGCCGATTCGCACGCCGGAGCCGTTTCAGCCAAGGCCGCAGGTCGCGCCGACAACGATCTTTACGCCGGAACCAGTCGTGACGCCACGGCCGATCGTGACCGGCTCACCATACCCGCGGCGTACGCCGATCGTCGTCAGCCCGCCGCGTGCGTGAGAGCGCAAGCGCGCTGATAAATTTGTAGCCAAGGAATACAGTCAGAACCAGAAGCGTAACGATAAACATAATTCCCCCGATGTGCTAAGCTGCGAACGCCCTCCACACGGCGTCGACGAGTTTGGCGGGCAAGGCGGTCTTCAGCGCACCATTCGCGCTGATCAGCCGCCGGAAGAAGATGGGGCTCGTGAGCAGATCCACGGCAAGCGAGATGTCGGTACGTTTTGAGAGCTGGCGCTTTGCGATCGCGCGTTCGAGGACTTGAGTACAGAGCGCGCGCCGCGGCTCGACGATGCGCGCGCGCAGGATCGGTGCGAGGTCGGGATGGTCGGGAAGTTCGGCGATCGTGCGTGCCAAGATGCGCTCCGCCTCGCCATCGTCGTCCATGTCGATGGCGTCGCGCAAGAGCGTAATGCAATCTTTACGCGGATCGGCCGACTTGAGTTCAGGCAGTTCGAGTTGGAGATTGCGGATCGCGTCGATGCAGAGAGCATCTTTGGAAGGCCAGCGCTGGTAGATGGTCGCCTTGCTCACGCCGCTTCGGGCAGCCACCTCATCCATGGCTGTGCCGCTTAGGCCACGCTCGGAAATCAGGCGCAGAGTCGCCGCAACGATCCGACCATCGATCTTGGCATCCCGCGGCCTCCCCCTGGGCCTCCGCACCCTTCTGGCCTCCATTTAATTAAATACTATACTGTATAGTATTATAAAGGTCAAGCCTGGGGTGGGAGAGCTTTTGAATTGTCATGCTGAGCTTGTCGAAGCGCAAAGGTAATGAGGCCATTGTGTCACCCTGAGCTTGTCGAAGGGTGATTAGTCGGCGTTCGATGACTTAAGGCTCGCGCGTCCGAACACGCGCCCATGGCCAGTGATGCAGAGCTAGCGCCTGAACGCACTTCGCCCCTAAGCACGGTCGTAGGCGCGTTCGTATCGCTCTTCGAGCAGATACTGCCCGACCCGTACCTCTTGGCCGTCATCCTCACGCTGCTGACCGCGCTGCTAGCGCTAATCTTCGCGCCCCATCACAGCACCATCCAAATTCTCACCGCCTGGTACGACGGCATCTTCAAGATCTTGGAATTCGCATTTCAAATGATCTTGATTCTGGTGACGGGCTACGCACTCGCAAACGCCAAGCCGATCCGCCGCGTCCTCGAATCGATCGCGTCCATCGCCACCACGCCGCGCCAAGCGGTCGTCACGACCTTCCTCGTCTCCGCGATCGCCTGTTGGCTGAACTGGGGATTCGGCCTCATCGTCGCCGCACTGATGGCGCGCGAAATTGCCAAACGCGTGCGGGTCGACTTCGGCTGGCTCGTCGCCGCCGCTTATTCGGGCTTCTTAATTTGGGCGAGCGGCCTCTCGAGCTCGATTGCTCTGGCCCAAGCCACGCCTGGATCCGAACTGAACATCGTATACAGACTGACGGGCACAAGTATCCCGCTCAGCCAGTCAATCTTCGCGCCCTTCAATCTCGTGCCGGTTGCTGTCTTGCTCATCTTGATTCCGCTGATCTACTCGATGATGCAACCGCCGCAAAGCGCTTCAGTCTTCGCCGACGCAGAGCGCCTCAAGGTGGAAGATCGGCCACCCACGCCGGCACCCAGCGCACGCACACTCGCGAGCATGGTCGAAAACGCCTGGATACTGAACCTCGTGCTTGCGGCCGCCGGAATCGCCTACGTGGCGATCACGTGGTCGACGACCGGCTTCAGCTTGGACATCAAATCGGTCATCTTTATCTTTCTGATTCTAGGGCTGCTGCTGCACTGGCGCCCGATCGCGTATGTCGCCGCAGTCAACAACGCAGCTCGGGTAACTGGCCCGCTCATGCTGCAATATCCACTCTATGGCGGCATCATGGGCATGATGACCGGCACCGGGCTCGCGGCCGTCATCGCGCAGGCGTTCATCGCGTTCTCAAGCGCCGCCACGCTGCCATTCTTTAGCTACCTCGCTTCGGTGATTATCAGCCTATTTGTCCCGAGCGGGGGCGGCCACTGGGCGGTTCAAGGGCCATTTGTCGTTCCCGCGGCGATCCATCTACACGCATCGCAAGCTGCATCGAGCATGGGCGTCGCGATGGGGGAAGAAGTTGCCAACATGATTCAGCCGTTTTGGGCGCTGCCAATCATCGCGATCGCCGGCATCAGCATCCGCCGCGTAATGGGCTTCACGGTAATCAGCTTCTTTACATCCCTTATGGTCTACGGCATCGCACTGCTGCTGCTCATCCCAAGGGAAGGCTAAGTCGCAGGCGCAACGGGCAGCGCGCAGCCTGCGGTTTGCCAACAACCCCAGCGGGATTCGAACCCGATGAATCGCGGAGGTTGCTGTCTACCGCCGTGTCGAGGGATACGACTGCGATGCATCGCCGGCCTGAGCTGCGGCGCCTACGTACTCGCATATCAGGGTGACCATTGCGATTTCTTCGGCTGATGAGCACCGGATGTCGAGGAGTTGCGGATTCGCGACCAGCACGCTCATGCATTGGGCGCGGCTGATTGCGACATTGAGCCGATTCTTTTCGAATAGGAAGTTGATATCTCGCGGTAGGTCCTCGCCGCTAGAAGTCGCCATCGAGTAGAAGACCACCGGCGCTTCTTGGCCCTGGAATCTGTCCACGGTACCAACGCGCACATCGATGCCGGCTCGCTCTAGCAGCCGCCGAATCAGCTTACGTTGCGCGTTATACGGCGATACGACCAGGATATCTGCAGGGGTAAGGTGACGTTCGGCGGCGTCTTTCGTTGTCTTGACGCGACCTTTGAGCAAAGCCTCGATCTCACGCGCGACGCGCTCGGCTTCCTCGTCAGATGAACGGCTATTGCCGAAGTGCTCGACCGGAATGTAACGCAGCCCGTGGCCGCTCAAACCGTCGCTCTGCACGTACTGATCCTGCGTGCCTCCGGCCGCCTTGAGCCGACCTGCGTATACCGCATCTGAGATGAAGGAGCAAATCTGTGGATGCATGCGATACGAAACATCCAGAAAGGTACCGCGCTCGGGCGGGATCGTCGGCTCATCGCCCAGCAGATGTTCGAGGACCGAGGCGCCGAGACCGAACTGATGGGTGCTTTGTGAGACCTGTGCCAATTGCAGTGGATCGCCGAGTAACACGACATTCTTGGCGCAGGGAGCGACGGCGATCGCGTTTGCTAGCGCAATTTGCCCGGCCTCATCGATGAAAAGGTAATCGAACGCATCAACCATCTTCTCGCGGGCAAAGAGCCACGACGTTCCCGCAACGAGTTGCGCGTCACCTGATTCGCACTCCTCATTTGAGTTCGTTTGGACAATCAGGGGCCGCTCCAGCGGTGAGCGGTACGCGGAACTCTCGTCATCATCGCCTTTGTAGAGACCGCTGAACGACACGCCGGTCTTATCAGCGCACTCTTCAATCTTGGAGAGTAAGTTTTGAATTGCCTTATGACTGTTGGACATGATGCCAATCCGCTTACGGTCGGCAAGAAGGCGGGTGATAACCTCGGAACCCTTCGTCGACTTGCCCGTGCCGGGTGGTCCCTGAATAAACAAATAGCTTCGGTCGAGCTTTTGGACGACGGACAGGATATCGTCGACATCAACGACCTCGGGCTGGATGTCGCTGCCTGGCTTGTGGTCTGTCAGCCGTGGCGCGCGACGCAACAGGATGTCCAGTACTGCAGGATGCTTCGCTTCGAGCGTTCCGTGGAGATAAGTGCGGGCGACCATGCTGACCGATGTCTGTTGGGCCTCCGTCGGAATTGGTTTTCCAGGGATTAAGGCATGAAGTGACCCAGGAGGTGGCGCATCGGGGCCTCGCTTGATCTTAAGAGTGCTGCTCGGCTCGTCGACGTCGATGATTTCTCCCGCCGGCTTGATCAGAAGTGGATCATAAGGCCTTTTGCCCAGGTTGTTATCCTGCTCGGGGAAGGCGTATGTGTAAACGAAGCTGCGCTTCACTCGATAAGAGGGAACATCGGACAGCCACCTTAGGCCACCGATCGCGTCGCGGTCCTCGAATTGCAACTCCTCAATGGTCTTCTCGCAACGATCGAAGAGCTTCCACCAGGCGGGCTTCTCCTCGCGGCGATGGTAAGCGAGCAGATGGCCGAGGAACCAGCGAGCCTTGCGGTCATCGTCGAGCCCATCGAGCTGCGTCCTCGTTTCGATCGCTGGAAGGTTAGCCAGCAGGTCCCGCTGCAGCGCCGTGAGTTGGGCAAGCTCTTCCTCGCGCTGCTGTCCTTTCGTCTTAGGCTCGGGTTCGGGACGCCAGGGGACGTCGCTTCCAAATGTCGCTATAGCGTCCAGCCGGCGGTCGAGCAGCCACTGGTGTAACCGCCGCGTCGAGCGGCAATCGGCTTCGTTATAGCGTTCGATCGCTTCTAAGGTCGATGGATCTTGAGTCTCTCGCCACTCTTCGAACACGAGGATCGACTCGTCGCCGCGTCTCAAATCGCCCTCGCGCGTGAAGTCATAGAACGGCTCGAGGTACTTGATGCCATACTTGGGCTGAGAGATGCGCAGTGTCTGCCGCACGACTGCGAACAGATCAACGAGCACCTCGCCGCGAAGCAGATCATCGACCTCATCCTCGCGAGTTGCGTACTGCACGCTGAGCGTACGGAGCGCGGTCTTTTCGTAGCTCCCGTAGTGGTAGACGTGCAGCTTCGGAAATAGCTTGCGGCGCTCGACAATGAAGGCGATAAACCGCTCGAAAGCCCCCTTTTCTAGGCTTCGGTCCTGAGACCAAAAGGCCACGAAGCGGTCTTCGTTAGGCAGATAGGCGCCGAAAAGGTAGTAGAGGTTGCGCGCTGGCTCGTACAGCGGGTCGCCTTCCATGTCGAAGAAGACGTCGCCGGGATCGGGTTCCGGCAGCAGGCCGAAGCCGAGTTTATCGTCCGCGTGCTGCAGCTCGTGCTTATGCTCGCCCGTACGACGGCGATGAATCTGTAAGGCCGCTTGCGTGCGCAGGTTGGCAAAGGTTTGCTCTTTTAGGCGCTGCGGTCGCGCGGCGTCACTCGCTTCAGCAAGCTGCGTCATCGTTTGGATTTGTGCGCCCTCGAGTTTACGAATTTGATCCGCTCGCATCCAAGCGACGAGGGAGAGATGGTCGGCTTGCTCGCGACGCTCGGTGCAGAACCGATCCCAATTGCAGACCTCACAATGCTTGACCGGCATCGGAACAGTTGCGCCGCTGGGGTTTTCGAGCGGCAGAATGCGCGCCATCTCTTTGAGGAACGATTGCTTGAGGTGTGCGCAGTAGGCGCTATATTCGGACACGCGGTGCGTCTCGCGCTCGCCGCTGCCGAGCACGACGTGCATGAATTCCGGCTCGACTCCTTGGACGCGCGCGAGCTGCTCGCTGTAGAAACAGAGTTGAACGATGAAGTACGGCTTCGTGTGCACCGCGAGTTTGGTATCGAGGACTTCGTAGCTGTAGTCCCCGAGCTTGCTAGGGTGGCCATCGACGCGGATCAGAAAGTCCGAACGGCCAAACCACTGGCCGTCGAAGAACGCCGCTTGGTAAATGATCTTGGCGCCACTGGCCATCGCCTTGCGCGTTTCAGCTTCGGCAGCTTCGAGGTCGGCGATGCTGGTAGCCGCCGTCTCTGACGGAAGCTCAACGATGCCGCCGTTCCACGGACCGCGCTGCTGTTCGAGGTAGCGCGTCTCGTGCTTGATTCCTTTGTCGGTAATCAGCTGCGAGTACTCGGTTTGCTTTGGCCGATCGAGCTTGCCCCTCAGCGCCTCCAAATCGAGCGCGAGAAGATAATCGCACTCCAAGAATTTGTTGAGGTCGGAGGCGGAGTAGATGATCTGACCGTCGATTTTTTGCAAGTGATTACCTAGTTAGCCGCGGTGGTTGTGGATACCATGCTGCCGAAGCGCCAAGATGGTCGCTGCGCTTCGACAAGCTCAGCGTGACAAGAGGGGAGCTCACGTCGTGGCGCTTCGACAAGCTCAGCGTGACAATTCAACGGAGGCCGTGCAATCCTCGTGCTGGCGAAGGCGAGGAGCGAGCCAATGTCGGCGGGGAAGCCGGCGCGTAGATAGCGTGTCAAGCAGGCGAAGAAGACGTGCTTGGTCACGATGACATCGGCGAGTGCGCGATGAGCACTGCGCCCGTCCAGCAGCGGATCGCACACTTTAAAGAAGGCGCGTAGCGTTTGGTTCTTGTGGTTCGGAGCTTCGGGAACGACGCGAGCGGCCAAGCGGTAAGAACACAAACTCGGCGAGTTTTGCAAGAACGGCAGAAAAGCGAGATCGAAGGCCGCGTTGTGCGCCACGACGATCGCGCCGGAACATACGCTGCGCACGATCGGGGCGACCATTCCCAGCGTTGGCTTGCGCGCCACGTCGTCGTCCCTGATCCCATGAATGGCCGTCGCGCGGGGCGGAATCGGCTGCAGCGGGTTGACGAGCGTCTCAAAGGTTGCCACGATCCGCCCGTGGTCGACTACGAGGCAGCCGATCTCCACGACCGCGCACGTGGCGGGAGTGAAGCCGGTCGTTTCAACGTCGACGAACGCGTAGCGGGCCGAAGCGGCATCCATAGCGCCAGAATGGCGGGCGGGAGTGCCATATGGCTGGCATTGTGCCTCAACCCAGCGACCCGGTGCCCGTGGTAAGGCAGCCGTCACGAGGCGCCGAAAGGCCCCAAAGATGGACTCCAAAGCCTTTCGTTTCGATCTCTTCATCGCCGTCTGCGCGCTGCTCCTGAGCGCGGTCGTCGCCGGCGCATCCGTCTATCAAGGGCACGTCATCGCTGCTCAGACGAAGATCATCGGCGAGCAGTTTGGCGCTACGACCTGGCCGTACCTGAGTTTCGAAAATTCGTACTCCGCGGACTTTGTAGAAGTCGACCTTCGCAACAACGGCGTTGGCCCGGCGATCATTCGGACCGCGGAGGTTACCGTCGACGGAAAGCCCGTTGGTCCGGGGAAAACCAACAGCGCGATCGATTCGGTAGTAGAAGCGGCCGTTCGCGCGGCGAGTGCAGACATGCGACGGCTCAAACGGCACGGAGTGCTGCACACGTCGACCAAGTCTTTAAGCGGCGGCGACGTAATACCCGCGGGTGCGAGTTGGGTTCTGCTGCGGGCCGACGGCGCGCTGATCACACAGCGAGTTGTCGCCCTGCGCCCGCGCGTCAATATCAAGCTGTGTTACTGTTCGCTCGTCGGGCGCTGTTGGGCGAAAGAACTAACGGAATCCAGATCGATACCGCAAGACGTCGCCAGCTGTCCCCGCCAAAGCGCTGCGGCGCAACCTTGAGCGGACGTCCATGGTAGGAGGGACCGTATGGCTTTAAGTTACCGGCAACCCCAAGCGTTTGCGCCGGCGATTCCGGTGCAGTCCCTGCTGGCCCAGGTGCTGGGCATCACTGCGCTCGGCCTCTTGGTAACCGCAGTGGCCGCCTATCTTTGCCAGGGACTCGCGCGGGCGAGCCCTCTGGGTTGGGTCGCTTTCATCGCCGGACTCGGATTATTGTTCGCAATTCACGCGATCCGTAACAACGAGCCGCTGGCGCTGCTGCTCTATTACGTGTTCACGTTCCTGATGGGCGTATGGATCGCGCCGGTGATCGGCGTCTACGTTCGCGCGATCGGACCCGGTGTCGTTGTTGAGGCCGCCACCACAACCGGTCTTGGGATGCTCGCCTTGGGCGCCATCGTCTATGGGACGGGCTTAGATCTGCGGCGTTTTAGCGGCATCGCGATGGGAGCGCTCTTGGCGCTCGTCCTGGTCGGGATCGTGTCGATCTTCACGCACTGGATCCATCCAACCGTATACGCCTGGCTGACGCTGGCGCTCTTTTCGTTCATCACGCTGATCGATTTCGCGCGCATTCGCGCGGGGGCGCAGGGCTACACGCCGGTCCAGATCGCCGTGCAGCTCTATCTGGATGCGATCAACATCTTCCTCGCGCTGCTGACGATCTTTGGCTCCCGCAGCCGCAGCGACTAGCTCTATCGCGGCCCGCTTGAGTCGGGCCCTGCCGATAGTCGTGCTCGGTTTTTTCCTATCGGCAGCTGCAGCATCTGCCTCGTCTTCGTTGCTGCCTCCCGTTCAAGGCGGTAATCCCGTGCCGGTACGCGTCGGGCTGTTCATCGCCAACCTGATCAATGTCGATGAAAGCAAAGAGGCGTGGCAGTTTTCGGGAGAACTGCGGATGCAATGGCGTGATCCCCGGCTTCGCTTTCGCGGCGGTTCCGGCGCGCTGCGATTCTATCAGGCAAATGAGGTTTGGACACCGCGCGTCCACATCGCGAACGCGCTCGCACCACGCACCTCGGCGACGCCCGATCTTACGGTGGATCCTTCGGGAAGGGTCGAGTACAGCGAGGTGATCTGGGCCTTGCCTACGACGGAGCTCGACGTCCACCGCTTCCCTTTCGATACCGAGTACTTGCCGGTGATCTTTGAGCCGTTAGGGCGGGACGCCACGGCGACGCGCTTGATCGCCGATCCCCAACTGAGCGGCATCAACGCCGCAGATTTCACCCCTCGTTCCCAGTGGCGGATCCGTCGCTTGGAAAGCGGAACGCAAACGATCGCCGGCCGCATTTTCCATCCAGCGCACACGGCGGTCAATTTTCGCCTGGTCGTGAGTCGCAATCCGCAATCGTTTGTGTGGAAGTTTATGGTTCCGCTCTTCGCCATCGTCGTCGCGTCGTGGCTGGCATTTTGGATGCCCACCGACGAATTCGCCATCCGGGATCAGCTTAGCATCGCGGTGACCTTGCTCCTGACGACCGTCGCATTCACGCTCGCGCTGACGACCTTCTTGCCACGAGTTTCCTACTTGACGTTTATCGATGGCTACGTGTTGTTCTGCTTTTTATGGGTGTTGGGCGCGATCGCCCTCATCTATGTCGTGGCGTTCTTGAAGACGCACGAGCGCGCGGTCCAAGCGATGGAGCTGCGGCGCGTCTTGGCGTTTGCGATGCCCCTGGCGTTTTTTATCGCACAGGCGATACTGTTTGTGGCGATGCGCCCGGCTTGACCGGCGCAAGGGCGGAGGAAGCGCGGCGACGTACGGGCTAATGGCGCAGTAGCAATGCGCTCTGTACGTAGAGCGAGGAGGAGCGATGATGAGTCAACGTTCTTTTAAGATTACCGGTATGGACCTGAGCGGCTATATGGTCAAGGATGCGTCCCGTGCGATCGGCTTCTATCGCGACGTGCTTGGACTCGAACCGGTGACCGTGTATCCCGACAACAAGGGCGCGGAATACGAGCTTGCGGATGGCACGACGTTCGGCCTGTGGGGCGGCGGCGGCGCCGTAATGCCGTTCCAACCCAGCAACGGCATCCTGTTTGCGGTCGACGATCTGGATGCCGCCGTTTCGGCGGTCAAGGCTCGCGGCATACCCGTACACATGGAACATGAAACTCCCGTCTGTTTCATGGCGATGATCAGCGACACCGAGGGCAACAGCGTAGTCTTGCATAAACGCAAAGTCTCATAGCGGCGCGGCGTGCGCCGGATTTAATTGCCAAACGTGATGCCGGCTTTTTGGACTTCCTGATAAGGAAGAAGCCAGACAAGCGACTCATCATGCAAATCGACGACTTGCACGCGGTTTCCGAACGGATCCATGAAGTCGCAGCGAAACGGCGGGATCAGTTTTAAGCCGTACTTGTTTTGAACCTTTTCGCGTACTTCAGCAAGCTGTGCATCATCGCGAACGATTAGGCCGAAATGCCGCGTTCGGTCGGGCGCCATCTTATCGACTTCGAACATAGCGAGAAACTGGTGCTCGCCAATTTTGAAAAACGCATCGCCCTCGCCCTCGTCGAGTTTTTGCAGGTTGAAGACGTCCTGATAGAAGTCGACCGCTTTGTTGATGTCGGTCACTTCGATCGCGATGTGATTGATGCCGTAAACCTGTACGCTCATTCCGTTCCTCGATTAAGGTTGCGCAAAGCCGAGCGCGGAGCGCACGCCACGGCGTAACCCGTCGGGCGTTGGGCTGCGCTTGAAGTAGCCGACGATGCCATCCGGTCGCACCAGCGCCGCAAAGGGCTGGCGGCATTTCCAGCGGCTCCAGTTTTGCGTTTGCATGACCTGTAGATTTGGGACATCGCATGACTTAGCTGCGCTCAGAAGCTCTGCGCTGGGCTCGTGCAGCACGATGGTCGGGCGGTAGTCGAGCAGCGCGTCAAGCTCCGGCGAGCGCCGGCCGAGCAGCGAGCTGCGGCCGAAGAGGAGCGGCGAGTGCCGATAACGTGCATTGAGCATCGTCATCGCGAGTATCACGCGGCGCTGAAAGAAGGGCACGCTGATCACCTTGCCGGCGATGCCGGCCACCAACGGCCGCACTTCTTTGGTGGTGAAAAGGCCGAATCGTGAAATCCGATCCGTTATCTTCTCGACGCCCTCGGTCACCGCTTCATGGCGCTCTACATCGTATGAACTGAGCAGCGCGTCCGCGTCGCCCCCACCGAGCGAGTATGCGAGCTTCCACGCCAAATTATGCGCATCTTGAATGCCGGCGTTCATTCCCTGACCGCCCGCCGGGCTGTTGAGATGTCCAGCGTCGCCGGCTAAGAGCATGCGCCCGCGCCGAAACGCGGCTGCATGCCGGCGGTGAATCGAGAACTTGCTCTGCCAGAGCAGCTCAAAGGGTCCGGACCCGAGCAATTGCGCAACCTTGTCTTCGAAAAAATCTTGACCGAGTTCTGCATCGACCTGCGCTTCCTCGAGCACGCCGACCATGCGCCAGTGGTGCGGCTCGAAGCGCACAGCGAACAGAAAGCGCGGCGCATCAACTGCGGCGCGCGGGTAGGGCAGGCCGTCGCGTGCATCGGCGATGTTGACGTCGGCAAGAAAGACGTGGACGGGATAGGTCGTCCCCTTGAGCTTGATGCCGAGCGATTCGCGCACCGTACTGTGTGCGCCATCGCAGCCGACAAGATAATAAGCGCGCTGTTCGTATGCCTGCTCGCCTTCAGACTCGACGGAAATCGTGACGCCCGAATCGTCTTGCACGGCGCCGGCGATTTTGTGGTTAAATCGCACTTCAGACAAGCCGGTTTTTAGCACTTCGTTGCACAGGATCTTTTCCGTGTGATCCTGCGGCATCAAGACGACGCCGGGTTTAGGCGTTTCGCCTGAAAGCGCGGAAAAGTCAATGCGAACAAACGCCTGATTATTATCCGCACGGTACGCGCACAGTTTTGGTAGGAACTCGCCCTCAGCGATGAACCGATCGGCGACCTGCCAGCCTTGGAAAGCTTCGAGCGTACGCGTGAGCACGATGATCGCGCGCGAAAACGGTGGAAGTTCGGCGGCGGCTTCGAAGACGATGCTGCGCGCCCCCATGCGTGCAAGGCCCAGCGCGAGAGCCAGCCCCACCGGGCCGGCGCCGGCGATGGCGACAGGGACCTGGTCGTGATTTCGTTCCATCGTACTTGGCGCGGGCTTTTCGATGGCGCGAGGGCGGAGCACTTTATCGCCAAAATAGAGGTGCTAGATGGCGATCTTCCAGATTGAGGATTATCAGTGATGGCTAAAAGACCGGTGCATCCAGGAGAAGTGCTATATCACGATGTGCTTGAGCCGATGGGCCTAAGCGCGAATAAGCTCGCTCACCATTTACGCGTTCCAGCAAACCGAATTAGCGCTATCATCGCCGGCAAGAGGGCTGTGACTGCGGATACGGCGTTGCGTTTGGCGCGCTATCTTGGCACATCGCCGGAGTTTTGGCTGGGGATGCAAGCAGAGTTCGATCTCGACACGACTCGCCGAGCAAACGCCAAGCGAATCGATCGAGAAGTGCGGCCCTTGCCAGCCTAGCGTGGCGATCTTCATCGAGCACCCCTGCGAAAGCGTCGCGCGCTCGCCCGGCCGCGGGCAGCCGGCAGTCGCCGCCGGCACCTGGGTGCTGATTGCAACCGTGCTGGGTTCGGCGATGCCGATGATCGATGGAACGGCCGTCAACGTCGTGCTGCCGATTTTGCAAAGAGACATGCATGCTGATGCGGCGACCGTGCAGTGGATCGTCGAAGGGTACGCGCTCTTTCTCTCGGCGTTGATCCTGATCGGCGGTGCGCTCGGCGATGTGTTCGGGCGCCGGCGTCTGTTCGTGCTCGGCTCGGTACTCTTCGCACTAGCTTCTGGCGCTTGCGCTATTTCGGTCAACGCGGCGGAACTGATCGTCGCCCGCTGCGTGCAGGGAGTGGGAGCGGCGCTGCTGGTTCCCGAGAGTCTCGCGCTGATCAGCGCGCAATTTGTGCCGCAGGAGCGCGCGAAGGCGATCGGCACCTGGTCGGCATTTTCCGCCATCAGCGCGGCGATCGGGCCGGTTCTCGGTGGTTATATCGCGCAGCATTTCTCGTGGCGCTGGGTGTTTTTGATCAATGTTCCGATCTCGGCGTTCATCATCTACCTTTCGCTGCGCCACATCTCGGAGAGCCATGACCAAACGGTTTCGCGCAGCGTGGACATCGTAGGGGCGATTCTGGCGTCGCTTGGATTGGGCGGAATCGTGTACGCTCTGATCGCATCGCAAGGTCATAGCGTGCAAGCTCTGCCGCTGGGGATCGGAATCGCGTCGCTCATCGTGCTCGCGGTGTTCATCTACTACGAGAGCCGCGCAGCCAACCCGATGATGCCGCTGACGTTTTTTCGCTCGGCGACGTTCTCGGGCGCGAACGCCTACACGCTGCTGCTCTATGCGGGTTTGGGGGGCGGCTTGTTCTTTATTCCGTTCGACCTAATCAACGTGCAACATTACACTCCAACGGCAGCCGGCGCGGCGATGTTGCCGATGATCGTGCTCCTTTTTGCCCTCTCACGGTATAGCGGCTCGCTCTCGGCCAAGATCGGCGCGCGCCCGCTGATCGTCGGTGGCGCGCTCGTGGCAGCGCTGGGCTTCCTTTTGTTCGGGCTAGCCGGTCAGGGCAGGTCCTACTGGATATCCTTCTTTCCGGCTTCCGTCGTGCTCGGGCTTGGCGCAGCGATGTTTGTGGCGCCGCTGACGGCGACCGTAATGAACTCGATCGAAAGCGCGCACGCCGGCAGTGCGTCGGGCATCAACAATGCGATCTCGCGCACGGCCGCTCTCCTCGCGGTCGCGGCGCTCGGGGTCGTGCTCACCATGGTTTTTTTCAGCAATTACGATCGGAATATTGCGCAAGCCACGATCTCGCCGCCGACTCGAGCGTCGTTGGTGCGCGATCGCGACCGTCTGGCCACCGGGTATCTTCCGGCCGCCATACGCGGATCCGAACGCCAGGAAGTCGGGCGCATCGTGGAAAGCGCGTTCGCGCAGGGGTTCTTTTACACGATGATCATCTCGGCTATTCTGGCTTGCGCTGCCGCCGGCATCGCGGTGGTCTCGCTCAAGCCCGCACCGCGAACGTCAACCTAGGTGCAGGCTTCTTCCTGGCGCACGCCGCGCGGCGTGGCCCTTATCGCCGCGGTCGCGACGTTCTTCATTCATCTGGTCGGCAATCCGCACTACGGTTTTTTCCGCGACGAACTGTACTTCATCATCGCCGGGTTCCACCCGCAATGGGGCTATGTCGATGAGCCACCGGTCGTACCGCTATTGGCGGCAGCTACGCAGCTTTTTGGACATTCGCTGATACTCTTGCGCGCGATCCCCGCATTCTTCGCGGGCGCCGGCGCCTACGTGACCTGCTTGCTGGTCGCAGAATTCGGCGGCAGCATTTTTGCGCAAAGCATCGCGGCGCTCGTGTTTTTCTTTTCACCGGTTTTGATGAGCTTTGGCATGAAAGTCGGACCGGACGAGGTGGGTCTGTGGCTGTGGCCGCTGATCGCGCTCTTGATCGTGCGAATACTCGCAGGCGCGCCTGCGCGGCTCTGGCTGCTCATTGGCCTATGCGCGGGCATCTGCCTCGAGAGCAAGTATTCGGTGCTCTTTTTTCTTGCCGCGCTGGTAATCGGATTGCTTCTAACGCCGCAACGACGCATCTTTGCGAGCTGGTGGTGCGCTGGGGGCGTAGCGATCGCGTTCGTAATCGCGCTGTCGAACTTCTTGTGGCAGATGCACTACGGCTTTCCGATGCTGGAATTGCTGCGCGCCGGGCAAAACGGGAAGAACCTGATCGTCAGCCCTGGGATGTACCTCGTTCAAGAGCTGATCATCACGAACGTCGTACTGGCGCTCGAATGGATCATCGGGCTAATCTGGCTACTGGCCACGCGCCAAATTCGTTTTTTCGGATATCTGTACATCATCTTGATCCTGGAAATGCTGCTCTTTCACGGCAAGCACTACTATCCGGCCGACGTGTACCCAATTCTGATCGCCGCAGGCGGCGTCGCGATCGAACGCTGGACGACGGGCCGGCGCATTCTGCGAATCGCGGTGGCCGCGGTCGTGCTTATCTTCGGTCTCATCTTCACGCCGTTTACGCTGCCGATCCTATCGGAGCAAACGTTCATCGCCTACGCCAAGGGAGTCGGTCAGACTTTTCACATCTCGCAGCAAGCGACTGCGACCGAGCACGGTCGGGAAGATTCCGCATTGCCGGGTGATTGGGCCGACATGCATGGGTGGCCGGAGCTCGCGCGCACGGTCGAACGAGTGTACAATGCTTTGCCGCCGTCGGAGCGCGCGCAAGCCGTTGTAATAACGGGGAACTACGGAGAGGCCAGCGCGATCAAGTTCTTTGCGCCGGAAGTGCCGGTCATCAGTGGGCACAATCAATACTGGCTGTGGGGATACGACCACTACAGCGGCAACGTGATCATCGACGTCGCCGGGGATTGCGGTGCCAAAGCGCACCTCTTCCGAAGCGCTACCCAGGTGGCCGTCTTCAGTGCGGCCTACGTGATCGCTTACGAAGATCATTTGCCGATCATGGCCTGCCGCGGCTTGCGGAAGCCGCTTTCTCAAATTTGGCCTGAGGTTAAGCACTATGAATGACCCACGTGTGGACGCGGTAGCGAAAAAGCGAGCCGCGCGGATTGGCTGGGCGAAGGCGGCACAGCTTCTCGCCGCCGAGGGAGACGATGAGTTGGTTTGGCCTGAGTTTTCGAACGAGGCCGATTCGACCCTGATGTCGTCGAGCGAGTCGGTATCACGACTGAGGCGACGTCCTTGGCAACACTGAGGACGCTCGAAGAGGTCTTTGCCGCCTAAAGTCTTTGCTGCTTGCGGCTTGTTTCTCGCGGCTGCGAGCGGAGTGCCCTTTGCCTCAAGCGCTCCCCTCCCCGTGGTTTATGCCGACGTCCTCGTCGGCGCCGGTCACGAAGGGCGGCCGCAAAGCTGCCAGCGATTTCCGCAACACAAATGCAACCTCGGGACGGCGGGTGAGCGCAAGCTGACCGCCGAGGTGGCTGACGAAGCGACGCGCATCTTACGCGCCGCCGGAGTAGCCGTTGTGCGGCTGCCGGCTGATTTCGCGGGCAGCTACGCTGTTAAAGACGCCGTGTTCATTCATTTCGATGGGGATGTCACGCCCTGCGGGAGCGGAGCCTCGATCGGCTACCATCGTGCAAGCGACACGGCCGCCGCCGACACTTGGCGTACGCTGTATGGTAAATATTGGACGTTTCGCTTTCACCCCGATAATTTTACCGACAACCTGCGCAACTACTATGCCTTTCGCCAAGTGCATGCGTCGGACGCCGCGCTGGTGTTGGAATTGGGCGAACTGACCTGCCCGCCGCAAAAGGCCTGGCTCGAACGCCGCATCAAGTGGGAGGGCGCCCTGATCGCGCACTTCCTGAGCTTACGGAGCGGCGAAGGGAATATACCCGAGCCGAGCATGCTGCGCTAACGCGTCTCCAGCGGTTGGAAGAGGCCCCGTGTCAGTCTGAGCCGAGTCGAAGACTGACGTTAGGCCATGGTCATACTTCGACAAGCTCAGTATGACACTGGGACATCGAATCTATCGCCATCTCACAAGAAGCGGTATCGTGACGATTGCGGGGCATCCACGCGACGACCTATCGCCGAAGACGTGGAAATCTATACTAAGGCAGGCCGTTTGATAGAATGAGTGTCGTGGAATACGCGGTAATCATTGAACGTGCGAGCACCCGAAACTATTCGGCGTATGCCCCCGATTTGCCGGGCTGCGTCGCAACAGGCCGCACGGTAGACGAAACGAGGGAAAAAATGCGGCAAGCAATCCGCATGCACCTCGAGTCGCTTCGCGAACACGGCGAAGCAACGCCTCGACCAACAGCTATAGCGGAGCAAGTGGCCGTTTAGGCTAGCGCAAAAGATTCTCGTCACCCGCGGCAAAAAGAGCCGCATGCGTGGTCTTGTGATCGGCTTCGCTCTCGTTTGTGCGCTTTTTGGGACGCGCGCCTTTGCTGCTGAGACACAGCCGAGCTCCTCGCCGTCACCATCGCCGACGCCAAGCCCGACGCCTTCGCCGTACGCGCAACTGACGTTTCGCAATGTCGGCCCATCGACGGCCGGCGGACGGTTGACGTCGGTTGCCGGCACCGATCGTGACCCGGCGCTCTATTTCATCGGCGCTGCCGACGGAGGCGTCTGGAAAAGCACGAACGCCGGCACGGATTGGAAGCCGCTTTTCGATGATCAAGCCGTTGCGGCGATCGGCGCGGTCGCGATCGATCCGTCAAACGCGAACACCGTCTGGGCGGGCACCGGTGAAGCCAATCCGCGCAATGACGTCGTGCCGGGCAACGGGATTTTCGTAACCAATGACGGCGGCACGACGTGGAAACTCTCCGGCCTGGAAGGCACCGCCGCAATCGGAAAGATCTGGATCGATCCGCACGATTCGAAAACGATCGTGGTCGCTGCGCTTGGCGATCCGTTTGCCGACAACAGCGCGCGCGGTATCTACCGCACGACCGACGGCGGTGCAACCTGGAACAAGGTGCTCTACGTTGGCCCCGCTGCCGGTGGATGCGATCTGGCGAGTTCGCTCAAAGCGTCGAACACGATCTTTGCCTGCCTATGGCATTTCCGGCGCACCGGTTGGTCGGCCCGCAGCGGTGGACCGGATGATGGTTTGTATCGTTCGAGTGACGGCGGCGCCAGCTGGCAGAAACTGCAAGGCCACGGTTTGCCGACCGATACTCTAGGACGCATCGGCCTCGCGGTCGCGCCTTCGAATCCGCGTCGCGTGTATGCGACGATCGAATCCAGCCAAGGGCGTTTGTGGCGCTCGGACGACGGCGGCGACAACTGGCAACTCGTCTCCAGCGACAGCAACATCAACCAGCGACCCTTTTACTTCAGCCGGCTTTACGTCGATCCGACCAATGAAGATCACGTGTTTTCCGATTCCGTGCACTTGGTCGTAAGCACCGACGGGGGCAAGACGTGGAAGAAGACCGGCGAGCGCATTCATGGCGACCACCACGCGATGTGGATCGCGCAGGACGGCAAGCGGATCATCGAAGGAAACGACGGCGGCGTCGCATTTTCCCACGACGGCGGCGCGAGCTGGGAGTGGCGCAATACGATTCCGATCGGCCAGCTCTACCACATCGGCTTCGACCGCGGCAATCCGTACCGCGTGTGCGCGCCGCTTCAGGACAACGGCGTCTGGTGCGCGCCGAACCGTTCCCTCACCCCGGGCGGCGTGGTGCCGGCGCAGTGGGAAGACATGGGCGGCGGCGATGGCGCGTGGGTGATTCCCGAGCCCGGCAACCCGAACTTCGTCTGGTCAACCAGCGGCGGCGGCAACAACGGCGGCGAGCTCGACATTCTCGATGAGCGTACCAAACAAAATACCGCTGGCTCGGCGTACTTGCGCGATCAAAACGTGACCCCGCCCTCGCAGTTGCGCTATCGCTTCAATTGGGAAACGCCGATCGCGTTTGATCCCTTCGATCCACACACGGCGTACACAGCCGGCAACGTCGTCTTTAAGACGCGCGATCGCGGCCAGCACTGGTCGGTCATCAGCCCCGATCTCACTCGTAACGTGCGATCGCATGAAGCGATCACGGGCGGCGTGCAGCTCGAAGGCACTGGCGCAGAAACCTCGGAGACAATCCTGTACATCGAGCCCTCCAGCGCGGCACGTGGAGAAATGTGGATCGGCACCGATGATGGTCTGGTGCAGCTCACGCGCGATGGCGGCAAGCACTGGTCCAACGTAACGCCCGCCGGCGTGTTGCCGTTCGGTCGTTTTGCGAGCATCTCGGCATCGCACGACCGCGCCGGCCAAGCGTACGGGATCTACGACGCGCATATGATCGGTGATAAGGCGCCCCACGTGTTCAAAACGGTCGACTTCGGTAGGCATTGGAGCGCGATCACCAGCGGGTTGCCGAGTGACGAATACGCGCGTAGCATACGGCAAGATCCGCGCAACCCTTCGATGGTCTATTTGGGCACGGAGTTCGCTTTTTACGTTTCCTTCGATGGGGGTGCGCGCTGGCAGGCGTTCCGCCAGAACCTGCCGGCGGCTTCGATTCGTGACATCCGCGTGCACCCCGATTTCAACGATCTCTTGATCGGTACGCACGGACGCAGCGCGTGGATTCTCGATGACGCGACACCCTTACAATTGCTCGCTCGCGCACAGGCAGCCGGCTCGTATCTCTTCCCAATCCGCCGTGCTTATCTGTACGAGATCCATTCGGGCGGCAACGACTTTCTAGGCGCGGGGCAAAACCCGCCCTATGGCGCCATCATCACGTTCTATCTGAACAGGCCAACGCAGAACAACGCGACAGCGGATGTATTGGACGAGCATGGCCGCGTCGTTCGGCACTTTCGTACGCACGTGGAAGACGGCAAAGACGTTCCCGATCTGAGCAACCAGGTCGGCTTCAACCGCTTCTCTTGGGACCTCACCGAAGATAAGCCGGTGCCCTGGGATTCCAGCGGTGACTGGAATCAATTCCAAAGCGGCGCGCCCGTGATGCCGGGACGCTACACGATCGTGCTGCATAGCGGCAACCGCGTACTTCGCGCGCCGCTCACCGTGCGTCGCGACCCGCGTGACGATGCGAACGTTTTCGACCATGCTGCACGCTATCGGGTAGAACATCGCTTGTACGCCGACTGGTCGCGCATCGATGAGGCCCTGAACACGCTCTCGACGATCCAGCGCGAAGTGGACGCTCGCAAGGAGGCGATAGCAAAATCTTCACCCGGCGACACGATCCTGAGTCAGCTCGACGCGATTAGGGTGCGAGCCGTAACGCTGCAAGCGACAATAACATCCAATCCTCAATCAGATCAAGACGACGATTTCCTTAAAGATCTCCTGCGCGAGCGCGTTCAGTCGCAGATTTTTTTGTTCGACTCCTTCAAGGCGCCGACCGCAGAAGAAGAGCGTGAGAGCAACGCGCTACACGCGCTCACAAACGAACGCGTGCACGCCGTAGGTGCTTTTGTAACTTCTTTAGGGGCGCTGAACGGGCAGCTCTCGCACTTGAAGCTGCCCGCCCTCCAGCGCGCGACCACGGCGCCGCAAAAACCCGATACGTCCGCTGACGAAAGCGATCGCCGCGGCAGCCATTAGGCGACGAAGCGCGCTTGAAACTGGCTCGGCTCGAGCAGGCCTAGCTTGACCAGTCGAGCGCGCACCCCGTTTTGCGTGCGCAGAAAGTAGACGGAAAGATCATCGATCGAGTTGCCGCTCTCAAAGAGCTTGCGCAGCTCCTCGTCGGCTTCTGCGCTCCAGGCCTTGCCCGTATTGGGGTGGCGCTCGCGCACCTTGGCGTAGATGCCGCCGCCGGGCTCTGTTTGCTCGGGTTGTTTTGAGGCGAAGACGACGAGGTCGTCGGCTAAGTTCTGCACCGAGCGCATCAGCAGTCGCAGCGCCTCGCTTTGGAGCTCTTCTGCACTGCGCTTTTCGGTCGGAAGGCTGGTCCAAATGAGCGCGGTCGCTTGCCGCAGCAGCGTGTCAATTTTGGGCGATTGTATACTTTAGACCACAAAGGCCGGGGCGGGGGCGGGTGGCGGCCACGGTGGGTGCGGCTAGGAGCGCCCTCGCTTCTTCCTGGTGCTGGTCTTGGGCTTGCCCTGGGCCTTCTTCTTGTGCGGACGCGATTCGTGCGATGGAGGGGCTGCTAACAATGTGCGCACAACGTCGTCAAACGGTACGTCTTCCGAGGGCAGCTCGATTGGAAGCTGGTTGGCCTTCTTGCGCTTCACACTCATGAGAATAGCACGCTAGGCAAGTTTGTGGGCGATTTGTTCATTTAGGATTTCGCGCACTGTAAATGGCACGATCACTTTTCCGGAACTGCGGAAGAAGCGATCAATTTCCCGCAACGCATCCTGCGAGTAGTCAAACGAAACAAAGAAACCCTTGGCGCGCTCTTCGCGTGTCAGCATTGCTTCAAACGAGTCAATGTCAGGCCGTCCCACCTTGTCCTTCTGCTTGACTTGAATCGGATACCACACGTCCATAAAATCGAACTCGCCCGTGTCCGCTCCGCGCCGCTCCGGTGTTGCCGACACGGGGAAAATCTTGCCGTCCATACCCATGTCCCCAACCTTTGCCTTATTCGGTAATCCTCCAATGGCGATGACTGCCCAATTCTCAAACTCGAAAGGCGGAATCTTCCGCAGTTGTTCGGCTGTCCAGGGAAGATCACGAACAATAAAACCGCGTCCTGACTTCCAAGCCGCTTCATCTTCTCGGAGCCCTTCAACTCGTAAGCGTTTCGCCATCACGCGACACGCGGTCGGCGATATGTCAATCCCAATCCACTTCCGCCCTAGCCGTTGAGCCGCGATGAGCGCGGTTCCGCATCCGCAGAATGCATCGAGAACAATGTCGCTTTTATTGCTAGTCGAGGCGATGATTCTGTCGAGCAAAGCTAGCGGCTTCTGCGTGGGATAACCAAGGCGCTCCTTGCCCATGTGCATCGCATCCGGAATGTCATCCCATACATCCCCGAGTAAGGCCCTCTCGATTATTTTTCCGCTGCGCGTTGGAAGAAAGTATTTAACACGGATGCTTCCAGTGCTAGTGTCGTGGATGCGTCCTTC